>ENA-OQHR01000151-OQHR01000151.1-human-gut-metagenome-genome-assembly--contig:-NODE-151-length-61650-cov-5.294545_pt1 | contig 61650 bp, 61 predicted proteins | sample MGYA00242566_ERZ504725 | MGnify/ENA primary metagenome ERZ504725 (study PRJEB26092, sample SAMD00036217) | human gut metagenome | host: Homo sapiens | study: EMG produced TPA metagenomics assembly of... | reverse complement strand
ACCTTAGGTGTCAGCGAGGCGAAAGATCAGTTAACGATCTGGTCTGTAACATCAACGGTAGCATGGGCTGTCGGTGTAGTTGAAGTGTTGATACTTAATATATTTATGTAAAGAATATCAGAAATTCTTGTATACTTTGATATACAAAAATGAGCTGACCGGAAAGTGTGGAATGAGTAGTGCCCCATAATTTCCGACCGGCTTTTTTATATCAAAGTATGTAAGGAAATGTATTGGTGGCTGGCTAAATAAAAATAAACATTAGAGATAATATATAAACATAAACAAACAGCATAAAACGTTTGAAAATGTGAAAAAAGGAGAATGATTATGCCGCAGTGTGTTGTAATCGCAGATGACCTGACAGGGGCCAATGCAACAGGAGTATTACTGAAAAAGATGAATTATAAAGCATACACAGTTATGAACACAGAACGGATCGAACTGTCTACTTTGTCGGACTGTGACTGTGTATTATACCCGACAGACAGCAGAGGAGTAGATGCAAAAATCGCATATAACCGGGTATACAATGTCTGCAATCTGCTTAAGGATGACGATGTCAAAGTATATGCCAACCGGATTGACAGTACACTTCGCGGAAATCTCGGAAGTGAGACCGATGCGATGCTGGACAGCCTGGGAGAGGATTATATAGCAATTGTGGCACCGTGTTTTCCGGCTTCGGGAAGAATTATCTGTGGCGGATATATGCTGGTGGACGGACTGCCGTTACATAAGACGAATATTGCAGTTGATCCGAAGACACCGGTGAAGATATCAGAAGTAGGAGAACTTTTTAAGCAGCAGAGTAAATATCAGGTATCCACGATCTATATGAAAGATCTGATGCATGGAAAGCATTATCTTGCTGATCTGATGAAAAAATGTGTGGAGGAAGGAAGCCGGATCATCACTTTAGACTGTATTACACAGGAAGATCTGGACTTGATCGCCGATGCAGTGATCACCAGCGGATTAAAAGTGATTGCCGTAGATCCGGGAGTATTTACCGCAACGTTATCCAGAAAGCTGATCACGCCGAATAAGAAAAAACAGAAGACCAAGATCCTTGCAGTGGTAGGAAGCGTGAATGCCAATACCACGGCCCAGATGGAAGAATTGTGGCTTTCACAGAGAACGCATAATGAATTCGTTCATACAAGAGAACTTCTGGAAGGTGAAAAACGCAGAGAACTGGAGATCAGAAGGGTGGTCAATTCCATTCTGGGTGAATGCGACAGGAATAATATATCAACCGTAACCGGAGACGGAATCTATCCGGAGAACAGAATTGATTTTACACCGTATATGGAGCGATATCAGTGTTCACTGGATGAAGTGACAGAAATGATCAATAGTGGATTCGCGGAGATCACGTATCGTATCTTCAAGGCAGAAGATACATTCAAAGGACTGTATACAAGTGGCGGGGATATCACAGTTGCTGTCTGTAAAAAGTTCGATACCGCAGGCTTAAGTCTGTTGGATGAAGTACTTCCACTTGCAGCTTACGGACAATTCTTAAAAGGAGAGTTTGAAGGTGTACATATTATTACCAAGGGTGGAAGTCAGGGAAATAAAGATGCGATCAATAAGTGTATTACTTATTTGAAAGAAAAATTATATATCTAAGAAAGGGTGAGAGAAATGAAGAAACCAGTTATTGCAATTCCAATCGGAGATCCTGCGGGAGTAGGACCGGAGATTGTAGCAAAATCCATTGCATCCGATGAGGTGTTCCAGATTGCGGTGTGTGTCATCGTCGGAGATCGGAAGATCGTAGAAAAAGCAATCGAGATCACAGGAGAGAATTTGAAGATCAATGAGATCAAAGAACCGGAAGAGGCAGTCGATGAAAAAGGAGTCCTGAACCTGATCAATCTTGACAACGTGGATATGGATACATTTGCCTATGGAAAAGTCAGCGCTATGTGCGGAAAAGCAGCGTATGAATACATTGCAAAGAGTATTGAACTGGCAAATGCGGGAAAGGTCGATGCAGTGGCTACTACTCCGATCAACAAAGAATCCCTTCATGCGGCAGAAGTTCCGTATATCGGACATACAGAGATCTTTGGAGCACTGACACATACAGAAGATCCGTTGACAATGTTCGAGACGAATGGAATGAGAGTATTCTTCCTGACACGTCATGTATCGTTAAGGCAGATGCTGGATATGATCAAAAAAGACAGGATCATTGATTATGTAAAACGCTGTACTAAGGCATTGGAAAGACTCGGTGTGAAAGAAGGAACTATGGCAATTGCAGGGTTAAATCCACACAGCGGAGAACATGGACTCTTTGGCTGGGAAGAAGTCGAAGAGATCATGCCGGCAATCGAAGAACTGAAAGCGGAAGGTTATGATGTGGCAGGTCCGATCGGGGCGGATTCAGTATTCCATCAGGCAGCGCAGGGAAAATATACCAGTGTATTATCGCTGTATCACGATCAGGGACATATCGCAACCAAGACACTGGACTTCGAAAAGACGATCGCAATCACAAATGGTATGCCGATCCTTCGTACATCGGTAGATCACGGAACTGCATTTGACATCGCAGGAAAAGGAATCGTAAGTGCGGTCAGCATGATCGAAGCAATCAGACTTGCAGCAAAATATGCACCGAATTTCACGGGAAAACATGAAAAATAAAATTAAGAAATAAAACGAAAAGGAATTGCGGCAGGTAAATAACTGCCGTAATAAAAAGAGAGAACATAGGAGGTCTGCATTATGGTAAACGGACTTAGTGGGGAAAGGATGTTGATTGGTCTGGCGGTAGGTATCGCAGTCCTGATATTCCTTGTGTTAAAGACAAAAATCCAGGCATTTCTTGCCCTGATCATCAGTACAGTTGTAGTTGGCGTGATTGGCGGCATGCCACTTACAAACATTACAATCGAAGTAGACGGTGTTGAGAAGACATTTGGTATTGTAAATTCGATCACTTCCGGGTTTGGCGGAACCTTAGGAAGTATCGGAATCATTATCGGATTTGGTGTTATGATGGGCCAGATCTTTGAAGTAACAGGTGCAGCCAAGAGAATGGCACATACATTCTTAAAACTGTTCGGTAAGAAGAGAGAAGAGGAAGCTCTTGCACTGACAGGATTCCTGGTATCTATCCCGATCTTCTGTGATTCCGGATTCGTTGTACTGGCACCGATCGCAAAGGCAATCTCCAAAGCAACGAAGAAATCCGTGATCGGACTTGGAACAGCCCTGGCAGCAGGACTTGTAATCACCCATTCCTTAGTACCACCGACACCGGGACCGTTAGGTGTCTGCGGAATCTTCGGAGTAGACGTAGGAAAATTCATATTACTGACACTGGTACTTGCACTTCCGATGGCAATTGCATGTATCGCATACTCAAGATTATTCCTTTCTAAGAAATATTACAGAATCCCGAACGACGAAGGCGAGATTGTAGAGATGCCTTATCAGGAGCCTAACTACGAGGCAGCATTTGCAATGGATATGACAGGAGTTCCGGGAGCACTGGAATCCTTCATGCCGCTGATCATCCCGATCATCCTGATCCTGATCAACACAGTAGCAACAGCAATGGGCAAGACAGAAGGATTCATGAATATCCTTGTATTCCTTGGACAGCCGATCGTAGCAGTCGGACTCGGACTGATCGTGGCAATCCTGACACTGGGAAGAAGCCTTGACAGACATGAAGCCCTTGCAGAGATGGAAAAAGGAATGGCATCAGCCGGAATCATCATGTTAGTAACAGGTGGCGGCGGAGCGCTCGGCCAGATCATCAAAGACTCCGGACTTGGAACATTTATGGCAGAAGGGCTTGCAAAGACAGCAATCCCGATCATTATCCTGCCGCTTCTGATCGCGACAGCAATGAGATTCATTCAGGGATCAGGAACTGTAGCAATGACGACAGCAGCAAGTATCACAGCACCGATCATCGCAGCATCAGGCGTAAGCCCGATCCTTGGAGCAGTGGCATGCTGCGTAGGATCTTTATTCTTCGGATACTTCAACGACAGTTATTTCTGGGTAGTAAACAGAACCTTAGGTGTCAGCGAGGCGAAAGATCAGTTAACGATCTGGTCTGTAACATCAACGGTAGCATGGGCTGTCGGTGTGGTTGAAGTGTTGATACTTAATATATTTATGTAATCTGAGACGAATCGTATAATAAGAAAAGCCTGAGACGGCTGGAAGAACGGATATGCTTCATTGGGAGGTTAATGAATGCGTGTCGGCTCTTACAGCCGTTTCTTTTGTATGTTTTGGCAAGTGACAGCTTTGGCAGAGTGCCCTGCACCTGCAATATCTTGTAAATGAAATAACGACATGTTATCATAAACACAGGAAAAAGAAAGAAGGAACAGGTGTATTATGAAGGAATCAAGCCGTCAGGAACGGATAATAAGAACGTCTTTGATAGGAATCTTAGTTAATTTACTGATCGCGGCAGTGAAAATTGTGATCGGAACGCTGGCATCGTCAATAGCAATCGTGTCGGAAGGAATCAATAATGCAACGGATGCAGGATCTTCGTTTCTGACATATGTAGGAACAAAGCTTTCCGGGAAACATCCGGATGAAAAGCACCCATTTGGATATGGAAGGATTGAGTATCTGACCGGCATGGTGGTTGGTATTCTGATTTTGTATGCGGGGATCAGTATGTTGAAAGAGTCGATAGATGGAATTTTACATCCATCGGATATGAAGGTCAGTATGCTGATGGTTCTGATCGTGGCGGGAACAGCTGTGACGAAGTTCTGCCTTGGAATGTATACAATAAAGATAGGAAAATCAGTGGAATCGGAAGTACTTCTGGCAGTGGGAGAAGACGGAAGGAATGATTCGTTTTTCTCGGGACTTACGATTTTGTCATCTGTAATATTTTTATTTACAGGATTTTCACTGGATGCATATGCGGGTATTGTATTTTCCTTTGTAGTTATAAAGAGTGGGGTAGATGCGCTTAAGAATACGGCGTCGGATCTGATCGGCCGTTCAGGAAAAGAAGAACTTGCAAGACAGTTATATAAAGAAATCCGTGCAACAGACGGGGTGATCAGTGCGATAGATATGATGTTGCACGATTATGGACCGGACCGCTATTCGGGCTCGGTGAATATCGAAATTGATCATAAAAGAAGCATTGGAGAGGTATATGAAGAGATTCACAGACTGCAGCTTCGGATCATGGAAGAATATCATGTGACGATGGTATTCGGAATCTATGCAGTCGATGAGGATACTTCAAGTGTTGTTGACATCCGTCGATACATTGGAAAATTTGTACGTGTAAATGAGCACGTGAAGAGCTTTCATGCGTTATATCTGAGCAAAGGAACCAATACTCTTTATTGTGATTTTATTGTGGACTATGCGCTCAGAGACTGGGAGGGACTGCGAAAATCATTTACAGACTATATGAAGAAACAGTATCCGGAATATGAGATATCACTGACAATAGAGACAGAATTTGTATAATTTCTATAAATTTATTTATAAAGTAAAAAATGAAAAGACTGCAGATCGCAGATCTGGCGTAATGTGGGAGGAGATAATATGCTTGCGGCAGAAAGACAGGCAATGATCGTTGAATTGATCAAAGAGAATGGAAGTGTGCAGGTAGATGAGCTGGCTAAAGAATTGAATGTAAGTTCCATGACAATTCGGAGAGATCTGATGAAGTTGGAAAGCGGTAATATGATCGAACGGTGTCATGGAGGTGCGGTCGCGAAACAAGAGATTGCTTATGAGACAAAGCAGACCAGTAATAAGAACAGTAAAGAAGCAATTGCAAGAAAATGTGTAGAATTTGTACATCCGCAAGATTCAGTATTTCTGGATGCGGGGACGACAACCTGCGAGATTGCAAAATTAATCCGGGACATCCCAGATATTATCATTGTGACAAATGATCTGGAGATTGCACAGGTATTAAAAAACAGTGATGCGAAAGTATACATATGTGGCGGTATGGTACAGAAAGAGACGGGAAGTCTGTTTGGCAGATATGCGACAGAGATGCTGAAGGATTTCCGGTTTGATGTAGGATTCTTTGGAGCAGCTTCCATCAACGAAGAATTCCAGGTAACAACACCGACACATGAAAAGATGTGGCTGAAACGCCAGGTTCCGAAGCAGTGCGCAAGATCCTATCTGGCAGTAGACCAGTCAAAATTCGGAAAACAATCCATGACCTGGATCAATCAGTTAGAAGACTATACAGGAGTGGTTACGGATCGTGAATTTCTGCCGGAGGAAGTGGAAGTGCTGAAGGCGAGACGGGTGCGGATTATTGTTGTATAATCCTGTTTAATGCAGTATCGTGGCCTTTCTCATGTCGTGATTGACCAATGCTACTGAAAATTCAACAGCGGAATTGTAACTTTTGTGTGTAGCCGGAAAGTTGTGGTGAAAACCTCCTTGACTTTCCGGCTTTTTGTATACTTCCGGTATCACAACGGTTACGGCTCCGCTGTTGAATCATTACAGCATGCGATACCCACGGAATAAAACTTAGGAACTCTTTCCAGTGAATATGGAGAAGGTGTTGGAAAATCTTAAGGGACAAAATTCTGCGTTAGGTTTTCAAAATTTGACTGTTTGAGGCGTATGCCGAGTTTCAAATTTTGAAAGCCTGCTTTTAGCAGAATTTTGTCCCTTTAGATTTTCCTGCCGACGGAATCTGAACAGGAAAGAGTTCCTAAGTTTTATGGAGGTCCGGGTAACGACCGCTTCATGCATTCAATAGTAATTAAATTTAATACGTAATCTCCTGCAAATACAATCCCTTCGGATCACAAGGCGCACTTGCTTCGAGAATTCCCGCAAAGATATCATCAATATCCTGCACAGATCGGTTGCCAAGTCCGATATCCATTAGCGTTCCGACAATGATACGTGCCATATTATGAAGAAAATCATCCGCATGGATCAGGATCTGCATTTCTTCAATGTCACCATAGATATCAATATCAAAGATCTCACGGACCGTAGATTTCGTTTTCTTTGCACTGGAGAAGTTGCGGAAATCATGACGTCCTGTGAGTTTCTCGGCGGCCTGCTGCATCAGACGTTTGTCCGGGATACGGTAGCAATGGTAAGTGTATTTGCGGTCAAAGACGCTCGGTACATCGTCGATCGTCATACGGTATACATAGGTCTTGGATGTGGCGTTCAGCTGTGCGTGAAAACGTTCTGGAACCTCTTTTACATCGATGATTGCGATATCCATCGGAAGGTAACGGTTCAGGTAATGTTTGATGTTCTGTGTCGTTGTGGAAGAAGAAGTCTTGAAATTGGCAATCTGTGCATAGGCATGTACACCGACTTCTGTGCGGCATCCACAGAAAAGCTCCAGGTCATCTTCTTCAGTCATTTTTTTTAAAACTTCAGTAATTTTATTAGAGATGGTATTGCCGGATTCATCTTTTCCCAGTCTGGTCCATCCCTGGTAACGGCTTCCGTCGTATTCGATCGTTAATTTTATATTTCTCATGAAAACTCCATTCTGCTGCGAAATGCAGCCTGTCTAATAATTGATGTTGTATATAACTAAATACATGAATTTCAGAATACTTACATTGAAATTAGTTTAAGTATAACAAATCCGGTGCTATAATAAAAGAGCTTAAAAAGAAAAAGAGAGGTGTTTTTTGTGGAAATAGAAAGCAGAAAGGTATCGGATTCAATCGTGGAGACAGTCCATATGGTAAGGCCGCAACATTTGAATGCGTCAGACCGTTTGTTCGGAGGAGCACTTATGCAGTGGATCGATGAAGTGGCGGGTATGGTGGCAAAACGTCACACAAGAAGAAATGTAATTACGGCATCTGTAGACAGCTTAAGTTTCCTGCGCGGTGCATATGTCAAAGATACAGTTGTGATCATAGGAAAGGTAACCTATGTCGGTAATACATCCATGGAAGTAAAGGTGGATACGTATGTAGAAGCGTTAAGTGGGGAGCGTACACCGATCAATCATGCGTATTTTACAATGGTAGCATTGGATAAGAATGACAAACCGGTCAGGGTGCCAAGACTGGACCTTGAGACGGAAGAAGAAAAAGAAGAATGGGAAAAGGGAGAAAAGAGAAGAGAACTCCGTATGATGCGCAAAGAAGAAGGGCTTTAAACTGTCCTTCTTCTTTGCGCATATCTGAGAACGAAAAGGAATTAAGTATTGTTTTTCATGTGTGTACGGACCATCTGCACCATCTGGTCGATCTGATTTTGTTCTTCTCTGGAACGTCCTTCTTTCAGAATGTCGAGGATGAGAGACATTTCCTGTGGAGTGAACTGGATCCCTTTCTTGTTCGCACTGGTGATGAGCGCCATCATAACGGGAGCCAGAGATCTCCCGCTTTTGCCGGCGGTCTGTTTGGCTGCAAGCCGGATCAACTCCAGTTTGACCGGGTCCATTCCATTCATGGCCGGATGATCCATCCAACTGTTTGAGAAATTGTTTTCGGAAGTGTTTTCATTCGCTGTATGATTCGTTGTTCCATTCATGTGAAGAGTCTCCTTTCATGGCAGAGGTTCCAGGCGAGGAAAGTTCCTGGTCGAACAGGTCCATGTAATTTTGGAACATTTCCATATCTTCGCCGGACATCATTGTCTTCATAAGATCAACAGGTCCTGCAGGACCGCAAGAATCGGAACCTCCGGACGTAGAATCGGTCTGTGCCATCACCATCATTTCCATTATCTGCAGCATAGAAGTCATCTGGTCCATCATATTCCGTTCGTTTTCATCCATATAGGGTGCGAGTTCACCGATAGATTGAAAAGAAAATGCATGAAACGGCAGTCCGCGGAAATAATCCATCGTATACCGGAATTCGGAAAATTTGATATAGACGGCAAGGAAGCGCTGAGTGGAAGGAGGCAGAAAGGAAAGAAACAGCTTCAATTTATATAAATAGGAGGGTGTGACAGATTTATCAAATGGTGTCATTGGTTTTGAAGGTTTTCCGGCCATAGTGGCTCCTCCCGGGATCAGCGTTATAAATATATATGAAAAAAGAGACGGAAAAATGACTCCGTCTCTTAAGTCCTATGCAGGAAATATTATGTTGTCTAGCATCCGCATCCACAGCCATTGCCGCATCCGCATCCGTTGCCGAAACCACCACAGCAGCAGAGAAGAAGGATGATCCACAGGCAGCTGTTATTGCCGAAGCCACATCCGTTGTTGCCGCATCCGCATCCGCCGTTACATCCACCACATCCACAGTCTCCGCCGAATCTGTCGCGTCCTTCGCAGCCACATCCACAGTTTGCTGTACCTAAATCGCTCATATTGAATCCTCCAATAATGATGTTTACAGTACATAATATGCAGATGGTGTAAATGTGTGAGATGAAAATTATCCGTAATTAACCAGCCGTTTTAAAGAATGCTGGAAATGAAGCTGCTCTTTTTGGATTTTTACACGTTTGAATCCGTTGAGTTCTTTTTTTGAATATTCATCGTAAAGTTTCAATAAATAAGATACCGGAAGATTTCTGTTCTTGTACCAGGTGAAAAGCAGCCAGTCCATGATCGCGGGCAGCCAGTACTTTTCAGGAATCTCGGCTTCGCGCAGGGTTACGGCATAGCTAAGTGCCTGGGCTGCCAGGTCTGCCAAGCGGGCCGATCGTGTATTTTCTTTATTCTTATCTTTGAAAAGTTGTTCGCTTTCTAAAGTGATATCGTATAAGGAGTCTGCCGCCCGCCAGTAATTCACGAATGGTGTACCGATGACCGGATCTGTTTCTTCTATATTATTATGCAGGTTGAACAGATCGAAATTCCGGTCAGAGTTTGACGATGGCTTTCCGAATACTTTGCGGTCATAGGAAGCACGCTTCTTTGGGTCGGAAAGTATGCGGTAAGCTTCCAGAATACGCTGCATTTTCTTAGTTGTATCGATACCATCCTTCATGTTGGCATCGGGATGATATTTTTTTGCAAGTCTGTTCTTGGCAGCAGAAATCTCTTCAGGAGAAGCTGTTCGTGACACACCAAGTATCTTGTAATAATTCTTTTTTGCCATTATATTCTCCCCTTATAATATATGGACCTGATTAGAAGATACTGCAGACGGCAATATCTTCCATCAGATATATTACGACAAAGTTGCGGGGAAATCAATTTTATTTTGAAAAAATTAAGGTGTAAAGAAAAAATACTTGACACCTGCACGGAAGTGTTATATGATATCACAGGTGAAAGACATGAATGAAATATTAGAACAGGCATTATTATATGATTTTTATGGAGAACTACTTACCGATCATCAGAAAGAAGTGTATGAACAGTTTGTTCTTGAGGACCTATCACTTGGCGAGATCGCAAGAGAAGAGGGAATCAGCAGACAGGGCGTACATGATCTGGTAAAGAGATGTTCCCAGACACTGAAAGGCTACGAAGAGAAACTTCATCTGGTAGAGAAGTTCGTGTCGATCAGAGAAAAAGTAAAGCAGATTGATGAATTGCTGGACGGATATGAAAAGGAGAATGCGGAAAAGTTAGTTGCAGACATCCGGAAGATATCCGATGAAATTATAGAGGAGTTATAGCATGGCATTTGACAGTTTGACAGAGAAACTTCAAAATGTATTTAAAAACCTGAGAAGCAAAGGACGTCTGACAGAGGATGATGTCAAAGAAGCTTTAAAAGAGATCAAACGTGCATTACTTGCGGCGGATGTTAACTTTAAAGTGGTAAAAGACTTCATTAAGAGCGTACAGGAACGCGCGATCGGTCAGGATGTCATGAACGGTCTGAACCCGGGGCAGATGGTGATCAAGATTGTAAATGAAGAACTGATCAATCTGATGGGATCTGAGACCACAGAGATTAAGCTTCAGCCTGGAAAAGCCATCACAGTTATCATGATGGCAGGTCTTCAGGGAGCAGGTAAGACAACCACGACAGCAAAGCTTGCCGGAAAGTTCAAGTTAAAGGGCAAGAAACCGCTGCTGGTCGCATGTGATGTCTACAGACCGGCTGCGATCAAGCAGTTACAGGTCAACGGTGAGAAGCAGGGTGTGGAAGTCTTCTCCATGGGAGAAAACCACAAGCCGGCGAACATCGCCAAGGCAGCGATCGAACATGCGCAGAAGAATGGCAACGACCTCGTGATCCTCGATACAGCCGGACGACTTCATATTGATGAAGACATGATGGCTGAGCTTGAAGAGATCAAAGAAGAAGTAGAAGTACATCAGACCATACTCGTCATTGATGCAATGACCGGACAGGATGCCGTAAATGTGGCAAAAGAGTTCAATGAAAAGGTTGGCATCGATGGTGTGATCGTTACGAAATTAGACGGTGACACAAGAGGTGGTGCGGCGCTGTCCGTAAAGGCAGTTACCGGGAAGCCGATTCTGTATGTAGGTATGGGAGAGAAGCTTTCAGATCTGGAACAGTTCTATCCGGATCGTATGGCATCGAGAATCCTGGGAATGGGAGATGTCCTGTCGCTTATCGAAAAGGCGGAAGCCGAGATCGATGAAGAAAAAGCCAGAGAGATGACCCAGAAGCTTAAGAAGAACCAGTTTGATTTTGACGATTATCTGGAAAGTATCAAGCAGATGAAGAACATGGGTGGTCTTGGGAATATTATGAACATGCTGCCGGGCCTTGGAGGCATGGGCGGTAAGATGAAGGGATTAGACGACGAGCAGACGGCAGAAGCCGAGAGGAAGATGGGAAGAATGGAAGCGATCATTCATTCCATGACACCGGCGGAAAGAGCCAATCCGGATATCCTTTCTCCATCCAGAAAGCACAGAATTGCCAAAGGTGCAGGGGTGGACATCAGCGAAGTGAACCGTATGATCAAGCAGTTCAACGAGATGAAAAAACTGATGAAACAATTTGGCAAGCCGGGAAAGAAGAAGAAATTTGGATTTCCGTTCTAAACATGATATACCGCGAATTCCGCGTTATATAGATAAAAATAAACTATGAAAATATTATAATTTTACGGAGGTAAACTAACATGGCAGTAAAAATGAGATTAAGAAGAATGGGACAGAAGAAGGCTCCTTTCTATAGAATCATCGTAGCAGATTCTAGATCACCAAGAGACGGAAGATTCATCGACGAGATCGGAACATACGATCCGAACTGTGATCCAAGTGCAATCAAAGTTGACGAAGAAGCAGCTAAGAAATGGCTTGCTAACGGAGCTCAGCCTACAGAAGCAGTTGCAAAGATCTTAAAGGCAGCAGGCATCGAAAAATAATTATGCCACTGGAGGTGTGCATTTATGAAGGAATTAGTTGAAGTAATTGCGAAAGCATTAGTCGACGATCCAGAAAGCGTTGTTGTAAATGAACGCGAAGAGAAGAAGACGACAGTTCTGGAAGTACGAGTTGCTGAATCTGATATGGGTAAAGTAATCGGAAAACAGGGCCGCATTGCAAAGGCAATCCGTTCAGTCGTGAAAGCCGCAGCAGCAAAGGAAGATAAGAAAGTTATCGTAGATATCATGGACTAAATAACTAATGGGGATTCCCATTTTGTCCCGGGACAGGCCCGCTTGTGGTCTGTCCCGCTTATCTTATACGGCAGAATCATATGTACAAAAGAAGCCGCTGGAGCGTCGGAAACGCAGAAAGTGAAAAAGGAGTATTTATGGAAGAATTATTACAGGTAGGTGTCATTACTTCGACACACGGAGTGCGTGGGGAAGTTAAAGTATTTCCGACCACAGATGACCCGAATCGTTTTAAATCGTTAAAACATGTACTGTTAGACACCGGAAGAGAGAAAAAATCTCTGGAAGTCCAGGGTGTCAAATTCTTTAAGCAGTTTGTAATCCTGAAGTTCAAGGGAATTGATAATATTAATGATATTGAGCGTTATAAAAGATGTCCACTTCTTGTAGAACGTAAAGATGCGGTGGAACTGGAAGAGGATGAATACTTTATCGCCGATATGATCGGAATCGAGGTCGTAACAGAGGATGATAAACCGTTCGGAACATTAAAAGATGTTATGGAGACCGGTGCAAATGATGTCTATGTGATCGATACAGATGAACACGGCGAGGTATTGGTTCCGGCGATCCGCGAATGTATCCTGGATGTTGATATAGAAAATCAGAAGATGAAGATCCATCTGATGGATGGTCTGATCTAGAAAGAGGATAATCTATGAATTTTTATATTATGACGTTATTTCCGGAGATGGTTATGGATGGATTGAATACCAGCATCATCGGACGTGCGGTAAATAAAGGGCTTCTGTCTATAGAGGCATTAAATATCAGAGATTATGCATTTAACAAGCATCACAGCGTGGATGATTATCCGTATGGCGGAGGTGCAGGTATGCTGATGCAGGCAGAACCGGTGTATCAGTGCTATGATGCACTGGCAAGGCAGATTACGGAAAGAAAGGCAAAAGCCACAGAAGAAAAGCTGGCATCTGGTGAGAAGAAAGAGATGTCAGGAGAGCAGAAGCGTACCAGAGTCATCTATCTGTCTCCGCAGGGAAAGACATTCAACCAGTCCATGGCAGAGGAATTTGCACAGGAAGAAGATCTGGTATTTTTGTGCGGTCATTACGAAGGCATTGATGAACGTGTGTTGGAAGAGATCGTTACAGATTATGTATCTATCGGAGATTATGTCCTGACAGGAGGTGAGCTTCCGGCAATGATCATGATCGATGCGATATCCCGGCTGGTTCCGGGGGTACTTCATAATGATGTGTCCGCCGAGTTCGAGAGCTTTCAGGATAATCTGCTGGAATATCCGCAATATTCCAGACCGGAAGTATGGCATGACAGAAAAGTGCCGGAGATACTGATGTCCGGGCATCATGCCAATATTGAAAAATGGAGACGTGAACAGTCTGTGATCCGCACTGCAAAGAACCGGCCGGATCTGCTTGAAAAAGCCGAACTTACAGAAAAAGAAAAAAAACTGGCCGAAGAAGTGCAAAAAGAAGTAAAAAAATCCTTGTAATTTGTTGCAGGGTATGATAAAATGTAGCATGTTGTGAAGAAATAGATGGTCCTCTGGTACGAATGTATTAAGAACATCCAAGTAAACAAGGAGGTCACACATAATGAACGATATTATTAAGAACATTGAAGCTGCTCAGTTAAAAGAAGTAGCACCAGAATTTCACGTAGGAGATACTGTTAAAGTTTACGGAAAGATCAAAGAAGGAAACCGTGAAAGAGTACAGGTTTTTGAAGGAACAGTCCTGAAGAGACAGGGTGGCGGAGCAAGAGAAACATTTACAGTTAGAAAGTTTTCTAACGGAATCGGTGTTGAGAAGACTTGGCCGGTACACTCACCAAACGTTGAGAAGATCGAAGTAGTAAGAAGAGGTAAAGTAAGAAGAGCAAAACTGAACTACTTAAGAGACCGCGTTGGTAAGAAAGCTAAAGTTAAAGAATTAGTAAAATAATCGAAAATGTAACAAAATGAGAAAAAGGACAACTACATAATGTAATTGTCCTTTTTCTGATATATCAAAGTATGTAAGAAAAGTTGCCAGTGGCAAGTTTTCAGTATAAGGGGATTTTATGAGACGCAGAAGTAATCTGGATTTTGAAAAAAGAAGAAGATCCCGGAAAACCGGTTATCGCAGACGCAAAGCAAAGAAAAAAGGCTTCGGAAATCTTCCAAAAGCAAAGAAAAAGATACATCTTAATCTTGAAATGATCGTTTCTACATTTACCTGGATTTTTAAGATCGTGGTCACCTGTCTGGTGGCATTTGTTGCTGTGTGGTACTGGGGACAACGGGTCAGTACGGTAGGAGATTCCATGAGTCCGGTGCTTAAGAATGCAGATGTAGTACTGGTAAACCGGATTGTGTACAATGCTTCTTCACCGAAAAGGGGAGATGTTATCGTGTTCAAACCGAAAGGCAATGAGAATTCGCATTATTATACCAAAAGGATTGTCGGACTTCCGGGCGAGACGGTACAGATTGTGGAGAATCAGGTCTATATTAACGGTAAAAAACTGGAAGAAGATTATAAAACAACAAAAATAGATACAGCTGGAATTGCCGGTGAGAAGTTGAAACTTGGCGGTGATGAATATTTTGTTCTGGGAGATAACAGAAAAAACAGTGAGGACAGCCGTAGTGCCGATATAGGAAAAGTAAAACGTTCTTATATATATGGAAAGGCATGGTTTGTGGCATCCCCGAAAAAAGACTGGGGATTTGTGAAATAGAAGATAAGGAGAAATAATATATGCATTTTCAATGGTATCCTGGGCACATGACGAAAGCAAAACGCATGATGCAGGAAAATATCAAATTAATAGATCTGGTTATTGAACTGGTTGATGCCAGAGTTCCGATCAGCAGCAGAAATCCGGATATTGATGAACTGGGAAAGAATAAAGCAAGACTGATCCTTTTAAATAAGTCAGATCTGGCAGAAGATAAGTGGAATGATGCCTGGTCAGAATATTTTCGTGAAAAAGGATTCTCTGTTGTGAAGGTAAATTCCAAGAAAGGCGGCGGGATCAAATCTATCAATGGTGTGATCCAGGAAGCATGTAAAGAAAAGATTGAAAGAGACAGAAAGCGTGGGATTTTGAATCGTCCGGTCAGAGCTATGGTAGTGGGAATTCCGAATGTAGGAAAATCAACATTTATCAATGCACTTGCGGGAAAGGCATGTGCAAAAACCGGTAACAAACCGGGAGTGACAAAAGGAAAGCAGTGGATCAGACTGAATAAAAATGTGGAGCTTCTGGATACACCGGGAATCCTGTGGCCAAGATTTGAAGATCAGGCAGTAGGCCTGAAACTGGCATTTATCGGATCGATCAAAGATGAGATCCTTCAGACAGAAGAACTTGCGGCAGAACTTGTAAAGTTTATGAATGAAAATTATCCGGGAGTACTTGAGAATAAATATAATGTAGAAGAAGACACGGATCCATACGGAATGCTGGAAAAAATTGCAGAGAGCAGACATTGTCTGGTTCGTGGAAATGAACTGGATACAGAAAAAGCTTCGGTTCTTCTGATGGATGACTTCCGCAACGGACGTCTGGGCAAACTGACACTGGAGTACCCGGATGCATATTAAAAACAGAGGCAGAAAGTATAGAAGGGAAACAACAAAAGAACATGGCTAGACGTTCAAGAGAAGATGCAGAAGAAAGCATTTTGAGAGAGCTTGGAGGATGGATTGTCTATATTCTGCTGATCATAGGGTTAACGTATTTTATCATAACATTTGTAGGGCAGAGAACAAGAGTGAGTGGATCTTCCATGGAGACAACGTTGCAAAACGGGGATAATCTGATCGTGGATAAGATCAGTTACCGCTTCCGTGATCCGAAACGTTATGACATTATTGTATTTCCGTACAAATACGAAGAAAATACATATTATATCAAACGTATCATCGGAATGCCGGGAGAGACTGTGCAGATAAAAGACGGATATGTATACATTGACGGAGAGAGGCTTTTGAGCGATATCTATGGAAATGAATTGATCAAAGATCCACAGACTGCCGCAGATCCGATTACATTAAAAGAAAATGAGTATTTTGTTATGGGAGATAATCGTAACCATAGTATGGACAGCAGGGATCCAAGTGTAGGCGTACTGACAAAAGAAGATCTGATTGGCAGGGCATGGGTAAGAATTTATCCATTTGACAATATAGGAGTGATCTGTCATGAATAAACGAGAAGAAGAAAAACTAAAAAGGCAGCAGGAAAAACTGAAAAAAGAACTGGAAAGAACAGAAGCAATGAGTGTTTATGAAAAAGAACACAGCGACTGCCAGTATATTTGCGGTATTGATGAAGTAGGCCGTGGGCCATTTGCAGGTCCTGTGGTGGCAGGTGCGGTTATCTTGCCAAAGGATGACCCGATTTTGTATCTGAATGATTCAAAGAAACTTTCAGAGAAAAAAAGAGAGGCATTGTACGATGAGATTATGGAACGTGCTGTTGCAACGGGAATCGGTGTTGTAAGTCCGGCAAGAATTGATGAGATCAATATTTTGCAGGCTACTTATGAGGCGATGCGTATGGCAATCGGCAATCTAAAGGTGCAGCCGGATCTTTTGTTGAATGATGCAGTAACAATACCGGAGGTAGAGATCCCACAGGTGCCGATCATTAAAGGTGATGCCAAGAGCGTGTCTATTGCGGCGGCAAGTATCATTGCAAAAGTAACAAGAGACCGGCTGATGGTGGAGTATGATAAAGTACTTCCGGGGTATGATTTCGCAAGCAATAAAGGGTATGGAACGAAGAAGCATATTGAGGGGCTGAAAGAACTGGGACCATCTCCGATACACAGAAGGACTTTTATAAAGAAATATATATAAAGATGCAGACAGTGCGGGAAATCGGTATCCAGGCATGGAATCAGCAGTGTAAAGGAATGAAAGAATGGCAGGGTCGAAAAGGGGACAAAGACGAAATAACCGTGAAACCGGAAGTTATTATGAAAGAATGGCAGGAGTATATCTGACAGAAAAAGGATATGAAATTCTGGAATATAATTATCGGTGCAGACTCGGAGAAATCGATATAATAGCCAGAGATGGCGATTATCTGGTGTTTTGCGAGGTGAAGTACCGGGCAGATGACCGGAAAGGAACTCCGGCAGAGGCGGTAGATTATGCCAAACAGAGAGTTATCTCAAAAAGTGCACTTTATTATATGACGGTGAATGGAATAGATGAAATCCCGTGCAGGTTTGATGTAGTAAGTATAGAAGATGACAGGATCATTTTATATCAGAATGCATTTGATTATGTGGAAATATAGGAGAAGAGAATGAGTCTTGGATTACAGTATAAAAATCAGGAACATATATTTGATGAAAAAACAGTAGATGGGGTTCCGTTTCTGAGTTATCCAATGTTAGAAGAAACGGGAATCGTGCATCATGGATTTTCTACAAAACTCGGAGGTGTCAGCAAGGGATGCTGGGCAACTATGAACATCAGCACAACAAGAGGCGATGATCCGGAAGATGTTGAGGAAAACCAGAGAAGGATTGCAAGAGCCATCGGAGTAAAGCCGGAAGATATGACGTTTACCAACCAGACACATACAACAAATGTGGCGGTAGTAAGAGCAGAGGACAAGGGAAGACGTTTTATGGAAACGGACGGAATGATCACAAATGTACCGGGAATCTGTCTGGTGACATTTTATGCGGATTGCGTACCACTGTATTTTGTAGATCCTGTGAAAAAAGCGATCGGACTGTCGCATTCGGGCTGGAGAGGAACGGTTGGAAAGATCGGAAAAGTAACAGTGGAACAGATGCAAAAAACATATGGTTCGGATCCTAAAGACATACTTGCGGCCATTGGTCCGTCTATATGTCAGGACTGTTACGAGGTAAGTGAAGATGTAATTGTAAAATTTCAGAAAAGCTTTGAAGAAAAATACTGGCCAGAATTATTCTATCAGAAAGAAAACGGTAAATATCAGTTGAACCTGTGGAAAGCAAATGAATTGGTATTTGAGGAAGCCGGAATTTTGAAGAAGCATATTGCTGTGACAAATGTGTGTACACACTGTAACCCGGATATTCTGTTTTCACATCGCACAACGGGAAATAAAAGAGGAAATCTAAGTGCATTTCTGGCACTGAAATAAGAGGAGCAAACGATATGACAGATACAACAACGATCACAGATACGACTCAGGAAGTGACCGAAGCTACCCAGCAGGCGGTAAAACAGGTAAATCAGATTACCCAATATCTGCAGGACAGTATTCCGGGACTGATTACATTTGGACTGGAAGTGCTGGCGGCACTGGTTGCCTTCTTTATCGGAAGACTGGTGATAAAATGGATCAGGAAGATTGTGAGGCGTTCATTTGAACGTTCGGAAGCAGATAAAGGAGTTGAACAGTTTGTAGACTCACTTTTGAAATATGGATTGTACGGGATTCTGATCTTTTGCCTGATCTCCAGTCTTGGATTTGATACTACATCGGTGGCGGCGTTACTGGCATCCAGTGGTGTGGCTATCGGTCTTGCGTTACAGGGAAGTCTTTCCAATTTTGCGGGAGGCGTGCTGATCCTTCTGTTAAAGCCATTTGTGGTAGGGGATTATATTATTGAAGATACGAATGGAAAAGAAGGAACAGTAAAAGAAATTCAGATCTTTTATACAAAATTAAGTACGATTGACAATAAGACCATCGTAATCCCGAATGGAATGCTGACGAATAACAGTATCACCAATGCAACGGCAAAAGACGAAAGACAACTGGATCTGCGGGTAGGCATTTCTTATAATGCCGATATCAAAAAGGCAAAATCAATGATCGAAAAGCTGTTGTCGGAAGATGCAAGTATTCTAAAAGAAGAACAGATGAATGTCTTTGTAAATGATCTTGCGGACAGTGCAGTCGTGCTCGGTATCCGTGCCTGGGTGAGGAACGAAGAGTACTGGGCGACCAGATGGAGACTGCTGGAAGAAATTAAAGTGGAACTGGATGAGAATGGAATTGAGATTCCATATCCACAAGTGACGGTGCACATGAAAGAGGATAAATAGCTGGATGAAAATATGTAAGGCCAGACAGATCTGCCGTGACGTGCATGGAAGAGAGAATCCTAAGCGGCCGTGGCAGAATTTCTGGTTTACATATGAGAATCTGTTAAAATCTTTTTCGGAAAAGAACGTATAATAATTAAAAAAGTACTTGCAAATATGTGAAAATACGGTATAATTATATTCGTGCCTGTTATAAGAGTATGCTGGAATAGCTCAGTTGGTAGAGCACTTCACTCGTAATGAAGGGGTCGTCGGTTCAAGTCCGATTTCCAGCTTATATACAGAATGAGATATAAAGAAGAATCCTTGATGTAAGGATTCTTTTTTTCGTGTATAATAGAATTGAGGGTGTGAAAGGGGAGAAGAAAAATGAAAAAAATATGGAGGCAAAGACTGTTATCGGCACTGCTTTCGATCTTTATGGCACTGGCAATGACAGGGGTGTCTGTGAGTGTACGGACGCAGGCTGCGGAAAATAACTCAACTGTTCCATCAGGGACAGTGAAAGTGCATTTCCTTGATGTAGGACAGGGATTATCTATTCTGGTTCAGTCGGATGGGAAAAATCTGATCTATGATGGAGGAGATCGAAAGACTTCAAGATTTGTTGTAGCTTATTTGAAAGAACAGGGCGTTACGAAGATTGATTATCTGATCAGCAGCCATTATGATGCAGATCATATGGCGGGTCTGATCGGATGCCTGAAGAGCTTTAAGGTGAAAAATGTTATATCCAGTAACTATGTACATACCAGTAAGTTATACCGGTCGTTTGTAAAAGCTGTGAAAGAAGACGGATTGAAAATGAAGCATCCGCCGGTAGGAAAATCTTACAGGCTTGGAAGTGCTTCGTTTCAAATACTGGCACCGGAGACGATAGAAGCTAAGGGAAGTAACAATAATTCCGTTGCAATAAAACTTACAAATAAAGAGAACAGTTTTATCTTTACGGGAGATGCAGAGCATGAAAGCGAAAAGGCGATGTGCAATTCCGGTATAGATTTAAACTGTGATGTACTGGTACCCGGACACCATGGATCAGCAACGGCAACATCCTGGGATTTCCTTCAGAAAACCGTACCGGAATATGCGGTGATCAGCTGTGGGAAAGATAATAAATATGGACACCCAGACAAAGATACGATGGATAAACTTCAGAGTATGGAAATCCAGGTGTACAGAACCGACAAACAGGGAACGGTCACAGTAACAAGTGACGGTAAAAATCTGAATTGGAGTGCGGCACCGTGTAATGATTATACACCGGGAGATGAATCAGATAAGGGGACTGTGACGGAACAGACGGTAACGAAACAGACAACGCAGAAAGTAACCGAAGACCAGGTATGGGTATCGGCAACCGGTTCAAAATACCATAAAACGAACCACTGCGGTAATATGAATCCGGATACGGCAAAGAAAGAGACAAAGGAAGAAGCAGAGGCACAGGGCCTTAAACCTTGCGGGAAATGTTATTGATACAAAAAATGGCCCGAAAAGAATAACAGTAAATGAATCAGGAGATGGTAGAAGTAAGAACAATAGCAGATGGATTTCTTAACTATACGAAAGCCACTGCAATATCTTTGAACGGGATACGGTTGTTATGTTATCTCGGAATCTTATGCCGGGTGGCATTAACGGATCACAGTACCCGTAAGATCCCCGGCAGATATCATATTTATATATTGCTGATCGCAGCAGCAGATATGGTACTGACAGGGAACAGTGATTTATACAACCGGATCCCCGGGGCAGCAGCTGTGGCAGGACCGATGCTGGTCTTATCCATTCTGATTCCCGGGGCATTTGGAGGAGGCGATATCAAATTCATGGCAGTTTCCGGATTTCTGCTTGGAAAAGAGAAAATCATTTGTTCGATGGCATGTGCGGTTATGCTTGCAGGAGGATATTGCCTTATTATGCTGAAATGTGGAAAGCTGACCAGAAAGGATGAATTTGCAGTTGGACCGTTTTTGGTGCTGGGAATTATGATGACCTTATTTGCAGGAGATCAGCTGATCTTATGGTTTTGGCAGGGAATCTGATGGGGAGGTTTAAAAATGTTTAAAATAAAGTTTTTCTCCGAAATCAATCAGAGCGTACAAAAATATCGCGAAGACGCAGAGAATACATATGCTCATAAGAAGCCAATCCATTTTGAAGACCTGGCTTGAGTAGATAATAAGATATCCAAGGCCTTCTTTGGCGGCCAGAAATTCACCGATGATGACGCCGACCAGGCATAATCCGATATTAACTTTCATGTTACTGATAATAGCCGGAATAGAATAAGGAAGGATTACTTTGGTCAGTACATGCAGATGGTTCCCTCTGAGGGTATAGATTAACTTAATCTTTCCGGGATCTGTAGAGCGGAAACTGGTATACAGATTGAGTATACTGCCGAAGATAGCGACGGACATTCCGGTTACAATGATCGTGGTTTTTGTAGCGCCAAGCCAGACAATAAGAAGAGGGGCCAGTGCAGATTTCGGAAGGCTGTTTAATACGACAAGGTAAGGTTCCAGGATTTCCGAAAGGTTATTACTGTACCACAGAAGAATTGCAAATAATATACTGACGAAAATAACAAGAAAGAAACTGACGAAAGTTTCGTATAAGGTGACGCCGAGATGTAGAAAAATACTATGATCCGAAATCATTAAGAGTAAAGCATTCATGATCTTGGAGGGACTGCTGAAGATGAAAGAATCTATGATCTGGTGTGACGCACAAAATTCCCAAAGGAATAAAAATCCCGTTAAAAGGAAGATCCGGAAGAATATAACCAGCAGTCTGTGAAAATGATAATGTCTGAGATAGTGCCGGTGTCCGGTGGAAAGTGCCGCCGGAGCACCGGTATCTGGGCTTTTATGAAGATTTTTCATCCTGATTTAGCTCCTTCCATATCAGATTAAAATAAGATTTGAATTCCGGTGCATTTCGTCTGTTCATAGGAGTATCTTCTTCCAGATGAAAGATAAGCGGAATAGTCTGAATGATGGCTGCCGGACGACGGGAAAGAACAATTACCCTGTCGGCAAGAGAAATGGCTTCCGAAAGATCGTGTGTTACAAGAAGCGCGGATTTCTTCTCATTTCGGATGATCTGTCCGATATCATCGCCAACCTGTAACCGGGTCTGGTAATCAAGGGCGGAAAAAGGTTCATCCAGAAGTAATAGTTCCGGTTCCAGAACTAATGTACGGATCAGGGCAGCACGCTGGCGCATTCCTCCGGATAATTCCGAAGGCCTGGAATTCTCAAAATCACTCAGACCATAGATGTTAAGAAGTTCATGTGCCCGCTTTTTCGTCCGGGCCGTCAGAGCATGCTGGATTTCCAGCCCAAGGATCACATTGTTATAGATCGTGCGCCATTCAAACAATTCATCGTGTTGCAGCATATATCCTACATTAGTTGTACTCTCTTTCAGGTGTCTGCCATTGATTGTGATCTGTCCGTCACTGCAAGGCAAAAGACCGCAGATCAGAGAAAGCAGCGTGGATTTTCCACAGCCGGAAGATCCCACGATGGCGGCAAATTCCCCTTTGTTCAAAGAAAATGAGATATCAGACAGGGCCGGGGTTTCCCCTTCTAAAGTATGATACGTATAAGAAATATGCTGTAGGTTCAAAATCTGTTCCATAGGAACCTCCTGGATGTGAAGTATATAATATGATATGACCGGAACAGAAAATAGGTGAATAAAAAAAGCGGGTGTGGTAAAATGCTGATATGTAGAGAAGAGAGGATAATTAGATGTTAACAAAGATAAATTACCAGAAAGAACTGGATAAACTGATCGATCATCTGCAAAAAGAAGAAAAGGTACCAACCCTTCTCCTTCACAGCTGCTGTGCTCCGTGCAGCAGTTATGTACTGGAATATCTGAGCAGTTATTTTAAGATCACAGTACTTTACTATAATCCGAATATTTATCCGGAGAGTGAATACAGCAAACGTATCATTGAACAGCAGACACTGATTGGAGAGATGGATACAAAATATCCGGTACAGTTTATTGCAGGCGGCTATGATAAAGAAAAGTTTTATGAGATGGCAAAGGGACTGGAAAAAGTGAAAGAAGGCGGCGTGCGCTGTTTTAAATGTTATGAACTTCGATTAAGAGAGACCGCTGAGATTGCAAAAGAAGGCGGGTATGATTACTTTACGACGACACTCAGCATCAGTCCTTTGAAAAATGCAGCCAAATTGAATGAGATCGGATTAAAACTTGCAGAAGAGTATGGCGTATCATATCTTACATCCGATTTCAAGAAAAAGAACGGATATAAAAGATCTGTAGAGTTATCCGCACAGTATGGCCTGTACAGGCAGGATTACTGCGGATGTGAATTCTCGATGCGGCAGCGTCTGGAAGAGCAACGGGCAAAAGCATAGTAATAAAAATGCATAAAAAGTAAGAAGAAATTGCATGGATTCATGTAAGTAACTGCATTTTGTGATGAATAAATATGTAAATTCCTGTAATAATATTTGCTTTTATGCGGAAATGTGTTAAAATCGAAAACAGTAAACTTAAAAATGAAAGGAAGAATCCATATGGCACAGTTATGGGGAGGTCGTTTCACAAAAGAGACAGACCAGCTAGTATATAATTTTAATGCTTCCATTACATTTGATAAAAGATTCTATAAGCAGGACATCAGAGGAAGTCTTGCACATGTAGTTATGCTTGCAAAACAGGGAATCTTAACGGAAGAAGAAAAAGAACAGATCACAGACGGATTAAATGGCATTCTGAAAGATGTAGAATCCGGTAAATTAGAGATATCAGACAAATATGAAGACATCCACAGCTTTGTGGAAGCAACACTGATCGACCGCATCGGCGATCCGGGAAAGAAACTCCATACCGGACGAAGCAGAAATGACCAGGTTGCATTAGATATGAAACTTTTTACCAGAGATGAGATTCAGGAGATTGATGCTCAGGTAAAAGAACTTCTGGAAGTAATCCTTCATGTAATGGAGGAGAATGTCGAGACATATATGCCAGGATTCACACATCTTCAGAAAGCACAGCCGATTACACTGGCTCATCATATGGGGGCATATTTTGAAATGTTCCGAAGAGATCATGAGAGACTGAAGGATATTAGCAAACGAATGAATACATGTCCGCTTGGCTCCGGAGCACTTGCTGGAACGACATATCCAATGGATCGTGAATATACAGCAGAATTACTTGGATTCGACGGACCGACACTGAACAGCATGGACGGTGTATCAGACAGAGATTATCTGTTGGAACTGTTATCTGCACTGAGCATTATGATGATGCACTTAAGCAGATTCTGTGAAGAGGTCATCATCTGGAATTCGAATGAATACCAGTTCGTAGAGATTGATGATGCGTACAGTACAGGAAGCAGTATCATGCCGCAGAAGAAGAATCCGGATATCGCAGAGCTGGTAAGAGGAAAAACCGGACGGGTATACGGCGCATTAAATGCACTCCTTACTACGATGAAGGGAATTCCGCTTGCATACAATAAAGACATGCAGGAAGATAAAGAATGGGCATTTGATGCTATGGATACAGCCAAAGGATGTATCACATTATTTGCCGGAATGTTAAAGACGATGCAGTTTAATAAAGACCGCATGGAAGAAAGTGCAAAACACGGATTTACCAATGCGACAGATGCAGCAGATTATCTGGTAAATCACGGTGTACCATTCAGAGATGCACATGGTATCGTGGGAAAACTGGTACTGACATGCATTGAGAAGAAGATTCCGTTAGATGAACTTCCACTGGAAGAGTACAGAAAGATCTCGCCGGTATTTGAAGAAGATATCTATAAAGCAATCGATCTTGAGACATGTGTGAATAAGCGTGTCACCATAGGAGCACCAGGAAAAGATGCTATGGCAAAATCAATTGCGGCTTATCAGAAATATATGGAAGAATATTAAAATATACATTTATAAATACTAGTACATGTCATACGGATGAAGGTAGCGTAAGGCTGTATTAAGGAATGATAAAAAGAAAGGGAGAGAACAAAGATGGATAAGAAATTAAGAGTAGGTATTTTAGGAGCAACAGGAATGGTTGGACAGCGTTTTATCTCATTGCTTGAAAATCACCCTTGGTTCGAGGTTGTAACTGTAGCAGCAAGCCCACGTTCAGCAGGAAAAACATATGAAGAAGCCGTAGGCGGACGTTGGAAAATGGATACACCGATGCCGGAAGGTGTAAAGAACTTAATCGTAAAGAATGTAAATGAAGTAGAAGAAGTTGCTTCTACTGTAGATTTTGTATTCAGTGCCGTAGATATGACAAAAGATGAGATCAGAGCGATTGAAGAAGAATATGCAAAGACAGAGACACCTGTAGTATCTAATAACAGTGCTCACCGCTGGACAAAAGACGTGCCGATGGTAGTTCCGGAGATCAATGCAGCACACTTTGACCTCATCAAGACTCAGAAAGAGCGTCTCGGAACAACACGCGGATTTATCGCAGTAAAACCAAACTGCTCAATCCAGAGCTATACACCTGCACTTGCAGCATGGAAAGAATTTGGACCAAAAGAAGTTGTTGTGACAACATACCAGGCAATCTCAGGAGCAGGAAAGACATTCAAAGACTGGCCGGAAATGATCGAGAATATCATTCCATACATCGGCGGAGAAGAAGAAAAGAGTGAAAAAGAACCTCTTCGTGTACTCGGAACACTGGAAAACGGAGAAATCAAACTTGCAGAAGAACCAAAGATCACATGCCAGTGCTTAAGAGTTCCTGTACTCAACGGACATACAGCAGCTGTATTCATCAACTTCGAGAAGAAGCCAACTAAAGAACAGCTGATCGAGAAACTGGAAAGCTTCAAGGGATTCCCACAGGAAGCAGAACTTCCAAGTGCTCCAAAGCAGTTCATCCAGTATCTGTCAGAAGATGACAGACCGCAGGTAAAAGCAGATGTTAACTACGAAAACGGAATGGGTGTATCTATCGGACGTCTGAGAGAAGACAGCATGTATGATTACAAATTCATCGGACTGTCACACAATACTGTCCGTGGTGCAGCAGGCGGAGCTGTGCTTTGTGCTGAAGCACTGACTGCTAAGGGATATATTCAGGCAAAGTAGCCAGGGGGACGGGAAAACAGGCTCTTTTAGTGTCCCTGGTGGCACACTCATACTCACCTGTTTATCGTTCATAAGGTGAGAGCATAAAATAATAATAAAAAGGTGGGAACTGCAACATGTGAAAAGGCGTAGTTCTCGCCTTTTTTGCATTATACATCCAGCAAATTCGACCCCGCTTACCGATATCCGGCTTCGCCTGCCGATACCAATCAGATTATAAATCAGATTACAAATCTGAACACAATACATCTCAGTGTTGAGAATAAAAGATGGTTTTGCTATAATAAAGTATACAATAAATTCGCTGATTACAAAGTGCCAATGGCACCAATGGCACCGGCAAGAAACGGAGGCAGACCCTATGGACCGAGAACTATTAAATTACACACAGAACCGAGAACTTTCCTGGTTGAGATTCGATCAGCGTGTATTGGAAGAAGCAAGAGATAAGAGCGTGCCATTGCTGGAACGTATGAAATTCGTGGCCATCTTCACCAGTAACTTAGATGAATTCTTCATGATCCGTGTCGGAAGCCTCTATGATATGGTGCAGACAGACGACAGACACAGAGACAGCCGGTCGGGAATGACACCGCAGGAGCAGCTGGATGCGATCTACGCAGCAGTTGCCCCGTTATATAAAGAACGTGACAAGACCTACGCCGGGATCAAGAAAGAACTGTCCCCATACGGAGTCTGCGGACTGGACTTTAAAGAACTGGAGACAGACGAGAAGAAATATGTTAAGAAATGTTTCAAAGAGCAGATCCTGCCGGTACTGTCACCGCAGATCGTAGACAGCAGCCACCCGTTCCCGCATCTTATGAATAAAGATATCTACGTAACAGCCAATCTGAAGCATATCAATAGCAGGAAGAATAAAGACGACAAAGAAAAAGAACAGATCCTCGGAATCGTACCGGTTCCGACCTATGTATCCGATATCCTGATGCTTCCGGGACATGACATCCGTTATATCCGCATGGAGAAAGTCATCATGGAATACCTGGATCTGGTATTTGACCAGTACGAAGTATCCGACCCGAACTACATCTGCGTGACAAGAAATGCAGACGTATCTCCGGACGATGAAGCACTGGAGGTTACCGATGATTTCCGGAAACTCATGCAGAGTACCCTGCACAAACGCCGCAGGATGGCGGTAGTAAGATTAGAAACAGCGGAGAAACTGACACCGGAAATGCAGGAATACTTCTGTAAGAAATTCAAGATCACACCGGAGCAGATCTTCCGCACGAAGATGCCGATGAAACTGGATTATATGTTCTCCATCGCAGGAAATCTCCCGGAGTCTATGAAGAAAGCACTGGTCTACGAACCATTCTCCCCGCAAAAATCAGCACATGTACAGGACGGAAACATGTTAAAACAGGTGAAAAAGAATGATATCCTGTTGTTCTACCCATACGAAAGCATGGATCCGTTCCTGAAGCTGATCAAAGATGCCGCGGCAGATCCGAACGTTATGACGATCAAGATCACTATCTACCGCCTGGCGAAGAAGGCAAGACTGGTAGAATACCTGTGCGCAGCTGCGGAAAATGGCAAAGAAGTCACCGTGCTGATCGAGCTGCGTGCAAGATTTGACGAGCAGAACAACATCGACTGGTCGGAACGTCTGGAAGAAGCAGGATGCCGTGTGATCTATGGATTCGACGGTTACAAAGTGCATTCCAAGATTTGTCTGATCACATACAGGAACCGCAATGACATCCAGTATATCACACAGGTCGGAACCGGCAATTATAACGAGAAGACAGCTGCCATGTATACCGATCTGTCCTTGATGACTGCTGATCCGCGAATCGGACAGGACGCCGCAGAATTTTTCAAGAATATGTCCATCGGCAATCTGCAGGGCAGCTATCAATACCTGATCGTATCACCGGTCAGCTTAAAGAGCCGTATCTTACAGATGATGGACGAAGAGATCATAAAAGGAAGCGAAGGACGCATCATTATGAAGATGAACTCCGTGACAGATGTGGACTTCATAAAGAAAGTATCCGAGGCCTCCTGCGCCGGAGTAAGGGTAGACTTGATTGTTCGCGGAATCTGCTGTATACTACCGGGAGTGCCTGGATTTACGGAAAATGTCAGAGTGATGAGTGTGGTTGGCCGCTATCTAGAACATCCACGTATCTTCAGCTTCGGAATCGGCAAAGAGCAGAAGATCTATATCGGCTCCGCAGACATGATGACAAGAAATACAGAAAAAAGAGTAGAAGTAGCCTGCCCGGTGTTAGACGGGCAGATCAGACGTCAGATCAACCATGATCTGAAGATTATGTTAAGTGATAACGTGAAAGCAAGGATCATGCAGAAAGACGGCACATATATGAAACGGACCGGCGGCATAAAAGCGGTGGATTCTCAGGCAGCTTTCATGGAAGAAGCATTAAAAGCAGCAGAAGAAGTCGACAAAAGTCAGCAGCGTGCCCGTGAGAACTGTGGCGGCGGAAGAGTGATAACCTTTTTCCGGTCTCTCTGGCACAGAAAAAGATAAAAGAAAAAGCCGCTGTTTCACCCTACTGGAAGGAGTAACATGGGAAAATCATTATACATTGCCGAGAAACCCAGTGTAGCACAGGAGTTCGCTAAGGCATTGCATATCAATACACAGAGAAAAGACGGATATCTCGAATCAGCAGAAGCAATCGTAACCTGGTGTGTCGGACACCTGGTCACGATGAGCTATCCGGAAGAATACGATCCGGCATTAAAAAGGTGGAGTCTTGAGACTCTGCCTTTTATCCCGCAGGAATTCAAATACGAAGTCATTCCGGCAGTGTCAAAGCAGTTCCGAATCGTATCGGGACTGCTGAACCGCACAGACGTAGACACCATCTACGTCTGTACCGACTCGGGACGGGAAGGAGAATACATCTACCGTCTGGTCGAACAGCAGGCAGGCGTAAAAGACAAGAACCGCCGCCGCGTATGGATCGACTCCCAGACAGAAGAAGAGATCCTGCGCGGGATCAAAGAAGCAAAAGACTTAAAAGAATACGACAACCTGGCAGCATCGGCTTACCTAAGAGCCAAAGAAGACTACCTGATGGGAATCAACTTCTCCCGCCTTCTGACATTGAAATACGGTAACAGCATCTCCAATTATCTGAATACGAAATATTCCGTTGTGTCCGTAGGCCGCGTTATGACCTGCGTCCTCGGCATGGTCGTGCGCAGAGAACGGGAGATCAGGGAATTCGTAGAGACTCCGTTCTACAGAGTCCTAAGCACCATCGGAGAGAAAGGGGCAACATTCGAAGGCGAATGGCGGGCAGTCAAAGGATCAAAATGGTTCGAATCCTTCGATCTCTATAAGGAAAATGGATTCAAAGAAAAGGAAAAGGCAGAAGAACTGATCCGCTTCCTAAGCAACAGCGAGTCAGACGCCAGCCAGCCCCTGACTTGCCAGATCGTGTCCATAGAAAAGAAGAAAGAAAAGAAGAACCCGCCGTTATTATTCAACCTGGCCGAGATCCAGAATGAATGTTCCAAGCGGTTCAAGATCAGCCCAGATGAGACACTCCGGATCATCCAGGAACTATATGAAAAAAAGCTCGTCACCTACCCAAGAACAGATGCCCGTGTCCTGTCGACAGCAGTGGCAAAAGAGATCCACAAGAACTTAAACGGTCTGATGCAGTACGAACCGGCAAAGCCATATCTTCAGGATATCGTGAAATTCGGCAGCCACAAAGGACTGGAGAAGACGAGATACGTCAACGACAAACAGATCACAGACCACTATGCGATCATCCCGACAGGACAGGGTATGGGAGCACTAAAAGGACTTCCGAATCTGTCACAGAGGGTGTATGATGTGATCGTAAGACGATTCTTAAGCATCTTCTATCCACCGGCTGTCTATCAGAAAGTATCGATCGTGACGAAGATCAAAGAAGAATCCTTCTTCTCAAGCTTCAAAGTACTGGCAGAAGAAGGCTATCTGAAAGTTACAGGCGTGCCGGGCAGGAAGAACGACAAGAACGACAATAACGATAATAACGACAATACAGACAGCAGCGCAGACAGTACCGAGGACAAAGACACTGATGCAGCCTTCTTCGCCAGGATCCAGAGACTCAAGAAAGGCATGACCCTTCCGGTACAGTCCCTGGACATCAAAGAAGGCAAGACCTCGCCGCCGAAGCGCTACAATTCCGGTTCACTGATCCTTGCCATGGAAAATGCAGGACAGCTCATCGAAGACGAAGAACTCCGCGCCCAGATCAAAGGAAGCGGAATCGGCACCAGTGCCACCAGAGGCGAGATACTGAAGAAATTATTCAATAATAAATATCTGGCGCTCAATAAAAAGACCCAGATCGTCACGCCGACGATGTTAGGGGAAATGATCTACGATGTCGTAGACCACTCCATCCGGCCGCTCCTGAACCCGGAACTTACGGCAAGCTGGGAAAAAGGTCTGACGTATGTGGCAGACGGAGATATCACATCAGATGAATATATGAAGAAGCTGGATGATTTCGTGTCAAGAAGAACACTTGCGGTAAAGGGACTGAATAATCAGTATCAGATGCGGGCGTGCTATGATAAGGCAGCACAGTTTTATAAGAAGCCGGTGAGAAAGACCGGAAAAACTAAAAAATAAAAAAGGAGAACCAACATGTCAGAACAATTAACCATCAAAAACCTCTACAACCACATGGAAGAAACCATCGCAAAAGACATCTTCGAAGGAGCCACCTACCCATGGGAAATCCTTCCAAAGATTAGCGGCTTCATCAAAGAACTCGGAAAGACCCTTCCGGCAGATGAATACGATCAGGTCGGCGAAGACGTATGGATCGCCAAATCCGCAACCGTATTTCAGACAGCCTACATCCACGGACCGGCGATCATCGGAAAGAACGCAGAAGTCCGTCAGTGCGCATTCATCCGCGGAAATGCGATCGTCGGCGAAGGCGCAGTCGTAGGTAACTCGACAGAACTTAAGAACGTCATCCTGTTCAATAAAGTACAGGTGCCGCACTATAACTACGTGGGAGATTCCATCCTCGGCTACAAATCCCACATGGGAGCCGGATCCATCACATCCAATGTCAAATCCGACAAAAAGCTCGTCGTAGTAAAAGCCGGAGACGAAAGAATCGAGACAGGTCTTAAGAAATTCGGAGCCATGCTCGGAGACGAAGTAGAAGTCGGCTGCGGCAGCGTATTGAATCCGGGAACCGTGATCGGAAGCCACAGCAACATCTACCCACTGTCAAGCGTCAGAGGATTCGTACCGGCACACAGCATCTACAAGAGACAGGGTGAAGTAGTGGAGAAAGTAGAAGAGTAATCAGACCACGGAGGAAAAATCAATGAACAAAATAGCATTCATCGGCGTAGGTATCATGGGCAGATCCATGGTCCGCAATCTCATGAAAGCAGGATTCGAATTACACATCTACGCCAGAACTAGATCCAAAGTCGAAGACGTGATCAGCGAAGGAGCCACCTTCCAAGACACCATCGCAGACTGCGTAAAAGACGCAGAAGCAGTCATCACCATCGTAGGCTTCCCGACTGACGTAGAAGAAGTCTACTTCGATGCAGGCAACATCTTAGACAGCGCAAAAGAAGGCGCATACCTGATCGACATGACGACCACAAGCCCGATGCTGGACCAGAAGATCGCAGAAGAAGGAACCAAAAGAGGCTTCCACGTACTGGACGCACCGGTCACCGGCGGTGACACCGGAGCAAAGAACGGTACACTCTCCATCCTGGTCGGCGGTTCCAGAGAAGACTACGAAGCCTGCATGCCGTTATTCGAGGCGATGGGAACCAACATCAACTACCAGGGAGGATCCGGCTGCGGCCAGCACGCCAAGCTTGCGAACCAGATCATGATTGCCGGCACCTTATCCGGAGTCTGCGAGGCACTCACCTATGCGAAGGCCAAAGGCCTGAACCTTCAGACGGTCCTCGATTCCGTATCGACCGGAGCGGCAGGAAGCAAGCAGTTAGATACCTTCGGACCGAAGATTCTGGCAGGAGACTACGCACCGGGATTCTTCCTGAAGCACTTCGTCAAAGACATGAAGATCGCCCTTACCGAAGCGAACATGAGCAATCTCAATCTGGACGTATTAAGCCAGGTGCTTGCCAACTACGAACTCCTTCTGGCAGAAGGCTGCGGAGATCTCGGCACCCAGGCACTGATTAAGTACTACGAAGAAGAGATGGACGTATAAAACATGTTACCATAGAACGGCTGCTGTTATCGGATGGAGAAGATTATAAAACCATTCATGGCTGGGATGATCTGGATAGCGCAGAAGAAGAGGATGTCAAATTATTTGTAGATTATATCTCAGTGATCTGCCTGTTGTATAATATGTTCTTCAAAAAGGAATGTTTTGCACAGGAGCAGGAATATCGCATGGTGTTCCTCTGTGTACATAAAAGAGAGCATCAAGTGCCGGAAAATAGCATTCCGGTGGAATATCGGATAAAAGATGAAGTATTTATTCCGTTTATAAGAATGAAGCTTGGAGATATAAGTTGTTTAAAATCTGTTTGCGTTGGGACGAAGAATATAAGTGATCTGGCGGTTAAGGGATTGCGGCATTATTTTGGAAGCAGAAATCTGGAAGTGCGTGTGAAAAAGTCGGAGATTCCGCTGCGGTATTGACAGTCGTTGGAGACGGGAACGGGCAAGCTTGGAAGAAAGCATTCAGCTCTTAAGTCATAAAAAGTTTTCTGATATCATTATTCTAAATATAAAAATGATAGATTGACAAAATGAGCGAAAAGTGAAACGGAGATGAAGAAAATGGAATATACAGAATTTGGAAAGACACAACTTCGTGTATCCAGGATGTGTCTTGGTACATGGGGAATCGGAGGTGCCGGATGGGATTCTTATTCCGACGAAAGCCGGATGGATGCGATCAAGGCAGCAGTAGATTGTGGAATCAATTTTATTGATACGGCACCCGCCTACAACGGAGGCAGGGCAGAACAATATATCGGAGAAGTTGTGCACAAACTTGGCGTCAGGAAAGAAGTGATCCTGGCTACCAAGTGTGGAAATGAATTTATTAATGGAAAATATGTACGCTGCGGGTCGGCAGATAAGATTATGCGGGAGTGTGAAGAATCGCTTAGTAATCTGAAGACAGATTATATTGATGTATATTTGGTCCACTGGCCGGATCCGAATGTTCCGATGGAAGAGACAATGGATGCGCTTAATACACTGAAAAAGCAAGGAAAGATTCTGCATATCGGAGTATCGAATTTTACAAAAGAACAGATGGAAGAAGCAGAAAAATATTGTGCTATAGAAGCATATCAGCCACAGTATTCTATGGTAGATCGGAAATGGGAGCAGCTGATCCGGTGGGCCTGTGCTCAGGAAATGGGAGTTATGACTTATGGAACGCTCGGAGGAGGCATTTTAACCGGAAAATACAGAGAACTCAAGGAATATGGTGTGGATGATAACCGAAATCGGTTTTACCCATATTTTAAAGAACCGTTGTTTTCAAAAGTAATGCTTCTTTTAAGAACAATGGATCAGATCAGTGAGGAACGAAATGTTCCATTGTCGCAGATTGCATTGAATTGGACCTTGCAGAGACCTTTTATTTCTTCTTGTATTATAGGAGCGCAGAGCCGCGATAAAATTGAAGAGAACTGTAAGGTATTTGAGTGGAAATTAAGCGATGATGAGATGCAGCTGCTGGAACAGGCTTTGAAAAAGACTATTATATAAGACTACAAAGGAAGACGAGGAGGAATAAACATTATGGAAGAGAAGCGTACCGGCTTATTTGAAAACGGTCTGATCTGGTTCGGCGCAGGGGTTTCGATCGCAGAGATCCTGACCGGAACATATCTGGCCCCGCTTGGCATGGGAAAAGGACTGGCGGCAATCATAGTAGGACACATCATTGGTTGTCTGATGCTGTTCCTGGCAGGAGTGATCGGCGGAAAAGTCAGAAAGAGTGCAATGGAGACTGTAAAGATGAGCTTTGGACAGAAGGGAAGTATCCTTTTTGCGGTCCTGAATGTGTTGCAGCTTGTCGGCTGGACTGCGATCATGATCTATGACGGGGCACTGGCAGCAGACGGTGTGATGCATACCGGCAGATGGATATGGTGCCTGGTGATTGGAGCATTGATCATTCTGTGGATTGTGATCGGAATTACGAATCTGGGCAAGATCAATACCGTTGCGATGGCAGCATTATTTATCCTGACATTGATTCTGTGTAAGGTGATATTTACAGGAAGCGGGGTGGGAACACCGTCTGACGATAGTATGACATTTGGAGCAGCAGTAGAGCTTGCGGTTGCAATGCCATTATCGTGGCTGCCGCTGATCAGTGACTACACAAGAGAGGCGAAGGAGCCTGTGAAAGCAACTGCAGTCAGTGCGGTTACATATGGAATTGTAAGCTGCTGGATGTATGTGATTGGTATGGGAGCTGCTATCATTACCGGAGAGTATGACATTGCACAGATCATGTTAAAGGCAGGTCTTGGCATTCTGGGACTTCTGATCATTGTATTTTCAACAGTTACAACCACTTTCCTGGATGCATACTCTGCTGGAATCTCCAGCGAGATGGTTGTAAGCAGATGGAACGGAAAGCATGTTGCTATCGTTGTGACAGTGATTGGAACGGCCGCTGCAATTGTATATCCGATGGATAATATAACAGATTTCCTGTATCTGATCGGTTCTGTATTTGCACCGATGATCGCTATTCAGATTGCTGATTTTTTCCTGTTAAAACAAGACAAGAGCAGTCGGGCAGTATATGTGCCTAATATGATCATCTGGGTGATTGGATTCGTTGTGTACAGAATTCTTATGAATGTAGATATGCTGGTAGGAAATACATTGCCGGATATGGTGATCACGATCATCCTGTGTCTGATCGCCGGGAAATTAATACCTGAAAAAAATCAGAAAAAATAAGATTGATAATTCATAGACAAAATCTATCAACTTTCATAAAAATACTAATTTGTCTTTTGTTTAACAAAATCATATAAACAAATTATAAAGAAATGCAAACAAATACAATCACATTTTTATGGAGGTTAGTAAACTATGAAAAACAATTTTCCATACGTATTCAGCCCTCTTACGATCAGAGGTATGACACTCAAAAACCGTGTTGCAATGATGCCTATGGGAAGTGATTTCGCCGGACATGATGGGAAACTGAGCGACGAACATATCAAATATTATGAGCTGCGTGCACGTGGCGGCACAGGGCTTCTGTACGTGCGAGACGTATCATTGACGGAACGGATGCCGGACGCCATATGGTATTGAATACCCTTGAAAGATTGAACTATCTTTAAAATATGTCCCTAAAAGGGAACCCCTTTCCAATATAAATATAAATATAAAGAAGCTTCGGAGAATCCTGTTACCTGTGATTCTCCGAAGCTTTTTATGAAAATAACTATCTCCGGTTCTACTTCTATGATATGATATAACTGATGAATGTAAGAAATAATATTTTAAAACAAAATATTTCAAAATAAAATAAAAAAACAATTGGGGGAAATACGTAATGAAAAGTTTGCTGATTCTCGGTGCAGGCGGATTTGGCCGGATGGTAGCGGAGACTGCGCAGGCACTGGGGTATGAAAAGGTTGTATTTTTGGATGATGCGGTGAAGGATGAAGCGGTCATCGGAATGTGCTGTGATTATGAGATCAGACATGAGGAGTATCCGGTGGCAGTAGCAGCATTTGGAAATAACAAGATGCGTCTGTACTGGACGGATAAATTGCTGGAAAAAGGGTATGAGGTACCGGCAATCGTGCATCCGTCTGCAGTTGTAAGTCCGAGTGCGGTGCTGGAACCGGGCTGCTTTGTGATGCAGAGAGCGGTGGTAAATACCAATACCCGGATCGGACGTGCGGTGCTGGTGAACAGCGGGGCAATCGTAGATCACAATTCAGTAGTATGTGCCGGAGCGCATGTCGGACTGGGGAGTGTTGTAAAGTCAGACTGTACGATCGAGAGCGGATGTAAAGTGGAGGCAGGAGAAGTGATCTTCTCAACCAGAAGGAAGATCGAGGGCGTGGACAGCCGGAGTCTGGAAGATGCCGTGTACGCATTTGGTTTCGGGCAGCAGTGCAGTTATGTGAAGCCATTCGGAGAAGGACACATCAATGAGACTTATGCAGTCTATATGCCGGGCGCAGATGGAAAGGATACGCCGCTCTATGTTTTGCAGCGCATCAATATTAATGTATTCAAGAACCCGGATCAGGTAATGGCGAATATATTCGGCGTTACGGAGTATCTGCGCAGTATGATCCGTGAGGCAGGCGGAGATCTAGACAGAGAGGCATTGTCTTATATTAAGACAAAATCAGGAGAGAGCTATTTTGAAGATGCGGATGGACAGCCATGGCGCTGCCTGCATTATGTACCGGATTCTGTGTGCTATCAGATGGTGGAGAGACCGGAACAGTTCTATCAGTCGGCACTCAGCTTTGGCCATTTTCTGAAGCAGCTGGGGGATTATCCGGCCGAGAGTCTCTATGAGACGATTCCGAAGTTCCACGATACGGTGAAGCGTTTCCGTGATTTCAAAGACGCACTGCGGAAAGATGTGAAGAACAGGGCAAGACTCTGCCGTGAAGAAATAGAGTTTGTACTGGCACGCGAGGATGACTGCGGTGTCCTTATGAAGCAGCTTGAGGAGGGAATACTTCCGCTCCGTGTGACGCATAACGATACCAAGCTGAATAACATTTTGTTTGATAAGAATACAGGAGAGGGACTGTGCATCATCGATCTGGACACGATCATGCCGGGACTTGCGGCAAATGACTTTGGTGATTCCATCCGGTTCGGGGCATCGACAGCGGAAGAAGATGAGAAGGATCTGAACAAGGTGCACTTTGATATAGAGCTTTACCGCATCTACGTGAAAGGGTATCTGGAGATGGCGAAGGATGTACTGACACCGGCGGAGAACGCCAGTCTTCCGTGGGGAGCGAGACTTATGACGCTGGAATGCGGTATGCGTTTTCTTACTGACTTCCTCCAGGGCGATGTATATTTCAAAACAACTTATCCAGAACACAATCTTGTTCGGGCAAGAACACAGTTCAGGCTTGTAAAAGAGATGGAAGAACAGTTTGATCAGATGCAGGAAATCGTTGAGACGTTCTGAAAGTGATGGGCAAATTGTTGTAACTAAAATACAATTTAATTTCCAGTTTAAAGTTGACAGATAATAAAATACATTTTATTATAAATATAAGTTTGATATATAAAGATAACGAAGAGAGTTAAAACGGAAGGAGAATTCAACAGATGTTAAACGATAATTTTGTAACATTTGAAATTGGAAAAGCAAAGCATATCGCACTCGTTGCCCATGATGGTAAGAAAAAAGAACTGATTGAATGGTGCGACAAGAATAAGGAAATCTTAAAAGGTCATTTCTTATGCGGTACAGGTACAACCGCACGTCTGATCGCAGAGAAGACCGGGCTTCCGGTAAAGGGATATAACAGCGGCCCGCTCGGAGGAGATCAGCAGGTCGGAGCGAAGATCGTAGAAGGACAGATCGACTTTATGATCTTCCTGTGGGATCCGTTAGAGGCACAGCCGCACGATCCGGATGTAAGAGCATTATCCCGTATTGCCGTACTTTACGATATTCCTACAGCTAACAATCTTGCAACAGCAGATTTCATGCTGAAGTCTGAATTTATGAATTCTACATATGAAAGAAAGGTAGAGAACTTTAACAAGACCATTCAGGACAGAGTGGAGAAGATGAAATAGAAGCTAAAGAGCAGCTGCGCATTCCGCAAAAAAAGGAATCGCAGCTGTTTTTTTGCCTTTTATATTTCTGCAAAATAAGATTGACATACCGTATCATCTGTGTTATTCTTACACCGTAAACTTTAATGCTTTAAAGCGCAACGCTTTAAAGCAAATTAGCGAAAACAAGTAAAAAGAAATGAGGAAAGTAGAGGAGAAAAGTTATGGCGATGAAATTATTGATGCTGGTGATATTTTTTGCGATTATGGTATCGGTCGGCATCTATGCAAGAAAGCATGCGACAAGTGTAGACGGCTATGTATTGGGAGGAAGATCGGTAGGCCCATGGCTTACGGCATTTGCGTATGGAACGTCATATTTCTCCGCTGTTGTATTCGTAGGATATGCAGGACAGTTTGGATGGAAATATGGTCTCGCATCTACATGGATCGGTCTTGGGAATGCGATTATCGGAAGTTTGCTGGCATGGGTTGTACTCGGAAGACGTACCAAGGTTATGACACAGCATTTGAATTCTAAGACGATGCCGGATTTCTTTGGTGAGAGATACGAAAGCAAGGCGCTTAAGATTACAGCTTCTGCAATCGTATTTATATTCCTGGTTCCGTATACGGCTTCTGTATATAACGGATTGTCAAGGTTATTCGGAATGGCATTTAATATTCCTTATAAATATTGTGTGATCGGAATGGCAGTGTTTACGGGAATTTATGTTATTCTTGGCGGATACATGGCTACGGCGATCAATGACTTCATTCAGGGGATTATCATGCTGGGTGGTATCGTGGCAGTTATCCTGGCGGTATTAAATGGTCAGGGCGGATTTATTCAGGCAATTAAGACAATGGCAGAGATTCCAAGTGATGTGCCGGTGACAATGGGACAGCCGGGCGCATTTACTTCATTCTTTGGGCCGGATCCGTTAAATCTTCTGGGGGTTGTTATCTTAACTTCTCTTGGAACATGGGGACTTCCACAGATGGTTGGTAAGTTCTATGCGATTAAAGATGAAAAATCAATTAATACAGGAACTGTGATCTCTACGTTGTTTGCGATCGTGATCTCCGGAGGATGTTACTTCCTCGGAGGATTCGGAAGATTGTTTGATGTACCGGAATTACATGATGAGGCGGGCAATATGATCTTCGACGGAATCATTCCACATATGTTATCAACACTTCCGGATATCCTGATCGGTATCGTAGTAGTGCTGGTATTATCGGCTTCCATGTCAACCCTGGCTTCGCTGGTACTGACATCCAGCTCGACATTGACTTTGGATTTCTTAAAAGACAATGCGATGAAAGATATGAGTGAGAAGAAACAGGTACGAACCATGCAGGTGATGGTAGTATTCTTCATTGTATTATCAGTAGTGATTGCAATGAATCCACCTACATTCATTGCACAGCTTATGGGAATTTCCTGGGGTGCACTGGCCGGAGCATTCCTTGCACCGTTCATGTATGGATTGTACTGGAAAGGTGTGACAAGAGCCGCGGTCTGGGCAAGTTTTGGGGCAGGTGTCGGAATTACGGTTTTGAACCTCTTCTTCCACTTTATTGCATCTCCGATTAATGCAGGAGCAGTTGCAATGGTAGCAGGACTGATCGTAGTACCGGTAGTGAGTGTGCTTACACCAAAGCTTAAGAAGGACAGAGTGGATGAGATCTTTGCCTGCTATGATGAAAAGGTTACGATCACCAAGAAACGTTCGTTGGAACAGAATTAGTGTAAATAATCTGAAAAATCAAATATATTAAAAAACATCAAGGGAAGTGATTAAAATTATCACTTCCTTTTTGTGTAGGGATATGTTAGGATATAAAAGTATTAAAAATGAACAACAAAGTTGATGAATATTATTGCTGATTTGGCAGCGATGATTTGATTTGAAATATGAGGCAAAAGGAGTGGAGCTTGAATTATGAAGAATTATCAGAAATATGAGAAAAGTTATTTTATGCCGCCGGAGGTTACATATGACTGGGCGAAAAAAGATGCGGTAGAACAGCCTCCGAAGTGGTGCAGCGTAGACTTAAGAGATGGTAACCAGGCGTTGATCGAGCCGATGAGTCTGGATGAAAAGCTGGAGTTTTTCCAGATGTTGGTAGATATTGGATTTAAGGAGATCGAGGTTGGATTCCCGGCTGCTTCCGAGACAGAATATCAGTTTATGAGAACCCTGATCGAAAAAGACATGATTCCGAATGATGTAACGGTCCAGGTACTGACACAGGCAAGAGAGCATATCATCAAGAGAACATTTGAAGCTGTAAAGGGAGCACCTCATGCAGTGATTCATTTATACAATTCTACCTCTGTTGCACAGAGAGAGCAGGTGTTCAGAAAAGATAAAGAACAGGTAAAACAGCTTGCGATCGACGGGGCAAAATTACTTCTGAAGCTTGCAAGTGAGACAGACGGTAACTTTACATTCGAATACAGCCCGGAGAGTTTCCACGGAACAGAAGTGGACTATGCTGTAGAAGTGTGCAATGCGGTGCTGGATGTATGGCAGCCGACAGCTGATAATAAAGCAATCATCAATATTCCTACAACTGTAGAAAACGCAATGCCGCATACATTTGCTTGCCAGTTAGAGTATGTACATAAGCATCTGAAACACAGAGAGAATGTTGTACTTTCCCTGCATCCGCACAATGACAGAGGATGCGGTGTGGCGACAGCGGAGCTTGGTATCCTTGCAGGTGCCGACCGTATCGAAGGCACACTGTTCGGAAACGGAGAACGTACCGGTAACGTTGACATTATTACACTTGGCATGAATATGTATTCCCAGGGTGTAGATCCGGGACTTGATTTCTCGAATATGAAAAAGATCCGTGAGACTTATGAACGTCTGACAAGAATGCAGGTATACGACCGTCAGCCATATTCCGGAGATCTGGTGTTCACAGCATTTTCGGGATCTCATCAGGATGCGATCGCAAAGGGTATGGCATGGAGAGATGAGAAGAAATGTGACAAATGGACGGTTCCATATCTGCCGATCGATCCGAAAGATGTCGGTAGAGAATACGATTCAGACGTTATCCGTATCAACAGCCAGTCCGGCAAGGGCGGCGTAAATTACATCTTAATGCACAGCCACGGAATCAATCTTCCAAAGGCAATGCGTGAAGAAGTAGGATATATGGTAAAAGATGTATCGGATAAAGCACACAAGGAGCTGACACCGGATTGGGTATACCAGATCTTCTCAGATCATTATATTAATACAAAATCCATCTTCCACATCGACGAGTGCCATTTTAAACAGGTAGATGGAATCACTGCGGAAGTGACGATCAATCATGCAGGAGAGAGCAAAGTGATCACTTCGAATGGAAACGGACGTCTGGATGCAGTAAGTAATGCGATCAAGCAGTATTTTAACATCAGCTATGAATTATCCTTCTATGAGGAGCATTCGCTTACAAAGGGATCTTCTTCTAAGGCTGTGGCTTATGTGGGAATTATCTGCAACGGAAAGACATTCTGGGGTGTAGGAATCGATCCGGATATTATCAGAGCTTCCATTGAAGCCTTGATCGTTGCGGTAAATAAGATTGAAGAACTTGGGAGTGCTAATGCATGTACGGATGCAAGAATGATCGAGATCATGAATTATGTACAGGCGAATTATATTGACATTACATTAGATGACCTGGCAGAAAAATTCTTCCTGTCCAAACCTTATCTGTCAAAATACATTAAGGAAAAATCCGGAATGACATTTGGGGATCTGGTGAAGAAGATCCGCATGAAGAAAGCGAAAGCACTGCTCAAGAGCAGCAATATGACGGTTGAGAATATTGCAATGTCGGTAGGATATCAGAATGTGGAACATTTTAACAGACTGTTCAAGAAAGCTTATGATATGACTCCGATGCAGTTTAGAAATCAGAAATAGAATATGTAATGAAAAGTGACGGGGATGTGCCGGAAGGTGCATCCCTTTTAAAAGTGCGTAAACGGAAAAATAAAAATATACATATAAAAAGATAGGAATCGAGATGGATTTCATGTATAATAAATAATAGACTTTACAGAAAACATGATTGGGAGGAAGAGATAGAAATGTTAAAGTACATATTGATGATCCTTGGCGGTGTGATTTTTATCGCAGGATACTACTTCATGCAGCAGAATGAAGGCAGGGGGAAGACGATGATGTTCTATTCGTTGTTTACTTATGCCGGACTGACACTGGTGATCCTTTCCGGGGCAAGAGTTCTGGATCCTTTCTTTGAAGGACTCGGAAAGAACGGGGAGATGATTCAGCTGGCAGTAGAAGTTGCCTGCTTTGTAATTGGTGCGGAATTACTTCTGAAGCCTGCATTCGAAGACCAGAAAGAGATCGGAACAAAGAAGAATATTACACCACGTGGATCCGGAGATTCATTCAGTGCGAAGGCAAATAAGAAAGAAAGCACGAAGAAGACGAAGAAAAATAATAATCAGATTAAAAGAAGTTACAGTACAGGGAATAAAAAGTATCGTAAAAAATAAGACTTGCATAAGCAAGTCTTATTTTTATGTACGGTATTTAATTCACGAATTATTTACCTTCAACCATCTTGTCGAACTTCTTAGTAAATGCTAACATGATAACTCCGCAGGCAACGATGATGATTGTAACAGCACCATATGCTTTAACGAAGTCAAAGTTTCCGAGCCAGTTATAAAGTGGTCCGTAAGCTTTACCAGAGAAGAAGATGATCAGTGGCCATACACCAAGCATTGTTCCAAGAAGTTTCTTTGGAGCATATTTGCTGATGAAAGCGTTTCCAAGTGGTGAGAAGATAACTTCTCCAAGTGACATACATACAGATGCCAGGATGATTACCCAGATACCAACTGGATCTTTTGTGCCCTGTCCTGAAAGTGCAGCAGCAAGAACCATGGATCCTGTACAAAGACCAAGGATGATAATTCCGAGAGCTGTCTTTGTGAACATTCCCCAGTCACCCTGTGGACGCTGTCTCATCTTAGCCCAGATTCCTGCGAATACAGGACAAAGGATGATACAAAGAAGTCCGTTCATTGAATCGAACCAAGCTGTAGGCATTTCAAAGGAACCGATGTTCCAGTTAGCCCATCCAGATCCTCCCTGGGATACCGGACCGAATTCATAGTAAACAGGCATGTAAGCCATGTACCAGATCAGCCAGAAGACACCAGAGAATACTGTTACGATCAGGATAGCGATAACACGGTTTCTCTCAAGCTTCGTAAGTGGTGCATTATCCTTTTCTTTGTCTGCTTTTTCAACATTCTCAGAACGGTTATCAACAAGGAATGGTTTCTTTCCGGCATCGCCGAAAGATTTCATTCCAACGAACCACCATACACAGTCGATAAACAGGAAGATTCCGCAAATCAGGAACATTGTACGGTATCCGGAGTTTGTACCAACCAGTGAAAGGAAAGTAGTTCCGCAGAAAGAACCGATGTTAACGAACATGTACTGTAAGTTGAATACAGTGTCCAGTTCGTCCTGATCAGCTAATGGGAAGAGACGTCCGTTGATACCAGATACATTTCCTTTGAAGAAACCAGTACCGATAGATACGAGAACGATCATTGCCCACATCATTGCGATACCATTAGCGTCTGTTGCTTTCCATGCACACAGATAACCAAGACCCATGAGGATCTCACCAACAGGTACCAGGATACGAGGACTAATCCAACGGTCAGCGATATATCCACCGATAATAGGTGTGATATATGTGAAAGCTACCAGGTTAGAACTCATTGCAGCACCTACGGATTTGTCAAGTCCAAGACCACCGTTTGCTGCAGTGGCTACGATGAAAATCGAAAGCCCCCATTTAGCTGCATAGTATGCAAGTCTTTCAAAAGAGAAAGTCAGACAGCACACATAGAAACCAAATGGTAATTTTTTCTTAGTGTTCTCCATGAGATTCACCCTCCAATATGAAATTTTTTCTTTGGTTTTAACAATACGAGGAAAAACCTCTCATGCTTAAAACTCTCAACGTAGCTAATCTTATCACAAACTAGACTAAAGTACAACTAATTGTTTAAGAAAAAGTTAAGGTTTTTTATGCTTTGTTAGGAATATGTATGTTGAAATGTAATAAAACGACCATATATAGCCGGAAAATGTAAGCAAAAATCACTAGATGATAATAGAAATCAAAAATAAACAGGATCGCTTATAGAGAAACTACATAGATAGAACACATAGAAGAGTTTATAGATTATTTACAAATAATATAAAGGATATTCTTGAATAATCAACTATATAAGGATATAATAAGACACAGATTTTGTAAAGGGGAAAATGATATGGCAAATTATTACCGTGTGGCATATAAAGAGTCACAGAATACGTTGAAGCAGATCTGCGAACTTTTCCGTGTGGACAGCAGTGATATTACGATTAAGTTTGTGGTGGCAGTGATGGGACCGCTGGTGTTCTATTTTATGTGTAAATATGGAAACCCGGGAGGCGGTACGCCGGGAGGAATGACTTTTTTTGTCATAAAGTTTATTGTAGTCTGGGCATTGGCATTTGTTGCGGCAGTGATACTGAACAGAACGATTTGGAGAAAGGTGTTATTGACAACGGCAGTCGGAGATGCGGAAGAGCAGTTTGACAGACGATGCAGATTGAACGGTGGACCGGTGAGTTCCGAAATTCACTTTTTTGATGATCACTTTGACAGTGTAACTGCGAAAAAGACAAGATCATTTTCGTACAAAGATGTTACCAAGATCCTGGAGACGAAAGAGGCATTCGGTGTAGTTGTGAAGGCAGATCCCGAGACGGTCGGATCGGCGAGAGCGATGATCGGATTTCCAAAGACTGCACTGGAAGGAAACAATACGGACGAACTGGCAGAATTTCTTCTGGAAAGATGCAGGAATATGAAGAGAAAAAAAGTGAAGAAGTTTTAGAACAGAATGTTGCAGATGAAAAGGCTATGTGCGTACGGAAGAAGTACGGGGACACATAGCTTTTTATATTTATACAGGATTTATATGGGTCGTCAAGTATTTAACAAAAAACAATGTAAAGGTATTGCGTTAAAGTGCCAAAAACAGTATAATATGATTGGAAAAAATTTGGTTTTACTTTTCAACATGGAAAAAACAGAAAAACCCAATTTGAAATAATGAAAATGGAGGGCTAGACTATGGGCAACATGGCAGCAGACAATGCAGCAGGTAAGAGAATCAACAGTTTACTTGATGCAGGCAGTTTTGTTGAAATCGGTGGAGCAGTAACAGCAAGAACGACTGATTTTAACATGCAGGAAAAAGAAACTCCGGCAGACGGTGTGATCACCGGATATGGAGTGATCGATGGAAATCTGGTATACGTATACAGCCAGGACGCCACTGTTTTAAATGGCGCGATCGGCGAGATGCATGCAAAGAAGATTTCTAATATCTATGATATGGCAATGAAGATGGGAGCACCGGTCATCGGACTGGTTGACTGTGCAGGATTCAGACTTCAGGAAGCAACAGATGCATTAGAAGCATTTGGAAAGCTTTATCAGAAGCAGTCAATGGCTTCCGGAGTGATCCCTCAGATCACAGCAATCTTCGGAACATGCGGTGGTGGACTTTCTATCGTACCGGCTCTGACAGATTTTACATTTATGGAAGCAAAGAACGGTAAATTATTTACCAATACTCCGAATGCAATTCCTGGAAATGACATTTCCAAATGTGATACATCTTCTGCGGCATTCCAGAGCGAGACAACAGGTCTTGTGGACGGAACAGGGTCAGAAGAAGATATCCTTGCAGACATCCGTTCTCTTGTATGTATGTTACCGTGTAACAATGAAGAGGATTCTTCTTATGAAGAATGTAACGATGATCTGAACCGTGTATGTGCAGACCTTGCGAATGCAAAAGAAGACACAGCGATCGCTCTTACAATGATTTCTGATGACAACATCTTCTGCGAAGTGAAGAAAGCATATGCAAAAGATATGGTGACTGGATTCATCAAACTGAATGGTATGACTGTTGGTGCAGTTGCTAACCGTTCGAAAGTATATAATGAAGAAGCTGAAGTGGAGGCTGAATTTGACGGCTCACTTTCTGCTGACGGAGCTGAAAAGGCTGCAGAATTCGTACAGTTCTGTGACGCATTCAACATCCCTGTACTGACACTTACAAACGTAAGCGGATTTACAGCAAGCAAATACGATGAGAAACGTATTGCAAAATCAGCAGCAAAACTTACTTATGCATTTGCAGATGCAACAGTACCGAAGGTAAATGTTGTGATCGGTAAAGCATTCGGAAGCGCTTATGTGACAATGAACAGCAAGGCAGTCGGAGCAGATATGGTATATGCATGGCCGGATGCAGAGATCGGAATGATGGATGCAAACCAGGCAGCTAAGATCATGTATGCGGACGCTGATGCAGCAACCATCAGAGAGAAAGCAGCAGAATACAAGAATCTGCAGTCAAGCCCATTATCAGCAGCGAAAAGAGGATATGTGGATACGATCATCGAAGCAGCAGATACAAGAAAATATGTGATCGGCGCATTTGAGATGTTATTCACAAAAAGAGAGGATCGTCCGGCAAAGAAACACGGTACGGTTTAGAGAGGTGAGGCAAAGTGAAGAAAAAAATAAGCGTATTACTTTGTGTGCTTGTCGCAATGCTCTGCTTTACCGCTTGCGGAAGTAAGAAAGAAAATCTTCAGTATGATAAATCAACGATCACACAGGCGACAGATTTTCTGATCGAGTATTGCAACAGTGCAGATGCAGATACTATCGAACAGTGGAACAAGATGACAGATTTCCAGATCGAGTCTCAGCTGAACCAGGCAGGTGTTCCATTTACAAAAGATAGTTTCCTTGCAGCTCTGGATGCATGGCAGCAGGGAACAAAAGAGTGTGGGGAATATGTAAGCCACGGTGATTACAAATTCGAACCATCCTCTGATGAACTGAAAGTAACGACCAGTGCAAAATTCAAAGACCGTGATGCAGACATTACATTTGTTTTTGATGAGGACCTTTATCTGGACAGTACAACGATCGATGCACATTACAGCATCGGTGAGATCATGGAAAAAGCAGGACTGAATACAATCCTTGGAATGGGTACCGTATTCGTAATCCTGATCTTTATCTCAATTCTGATCTCCCTGTTCAAATACATTCCTGCACTTGAAGAAAAATTTAAGAACAAAGGAAAAGCAGAAAGCACACAGGAAGCAGCTCCGGCTCCGGCAGCAGTTGCAGCACCTGTAGTAGAAGAAGCATCGAATGATGATGAACTGGCAGCAGTTATTTCCGCAGCGATCGCTGCTTATGAAGCAGAAGCCGGTGGAAGCACAGACGGCTTCGTAGTAAGAAGCATCAAGCGTCGTCCATCAAATAAGTGGCACGCATAATTAATTAGGAGGATGAATTCAATGAAAAATTATACAATCACAGTGAATGGCAATGTATATGATGTAACAGTAGAAGAAAACGGAACAGGTGCAGCACCGGTTGCAAGACCTGCAGCAGCACCGAAGGCAGCTCCTGCGGCAGCACCAGCAGCACCGAAGGCAGCACCTGCAGGTGGAGCAGGATCCATCGAAGTAAAAGCCGGAGCAGCCGGAAAAGTATTCAAGATCGAAGCAAATGTAGGTCAGGCTGTAAAGAAAGGTGATGCAGTTGTCATCATCGAGGCTATGAAGATGGAGATTCCAGTTGTAGCACCGGAAGACGGAACCGTTGCAAGCATTGATGTAGCAGTAGGCGATGCAATTGATTCAGGCGCTGTTCTTGCTACATTGAACTAACATCATTTTTATGGTGTTTATCTAACACGACTGGAGGTTAAAAAATGGAATATATAACGACAACATTAGGAAACCTCGTGCATCAGACGGCGTTTTTCAGTCTTACATGGGGCAATGTAGTCATGATCGCGGTTGCATGTGTTTTCCTTTATCTTGCAATCAGACACGGATTCGAGCCTCTGCTTCTTGTTCCAATCGCATTCGGTATGTTACTGGTTAACATTTATCCGGACATCATGCTTCATGCAGAAGATGCGGCAAATGGAACAGGCGGACTGCTTTACTACTTCTATAAACTGGATGAGTGGTCAATTCTCCCTTCCCTGATCTTCATGGGTGTAGGAGCGATGACAGACTTCGGACCACTGATCGCTAACCCTAAGAGCTTCCTTCTTGGTGCCTCTGCTCAGTTCGGTATCTTTGCAGCATACCTTGGAGCGATGGCTATGGGATTCTCTGACAAAGCGGCAGCAGCGATCTCAATCATTGGTGGAGCTGATGGACCTACCTCTATCTTCCTTGCAGGTAAGTTACAGCAGACGGCTTTACTTGGACCAATCGCAGTAGCAGCATATTCTTATATGTCACTGGTACCGATTATCCAGCCGCCAATCATGAAGCTTCTGACAACAGAAAAAGAACGTAAGATTAAGATGGAACAGTTAAGACCTGTTTCCAAGCTTGAGAAGATCTTATTCCCGGTCATCGTTACGATCGTTGTGTGCGTGATCCTTCCTACAACAGCACCACTGGTTGGTATGTTAATGCTTGGTAACCTGTTCCGTGAGTCCGGAGTTGTAAGACAGCTGACAGAGACAGCTTCCAATGCAATGATGTACATCGTAGTTATCCTGCTGGGAACATCCGTAGGAGCAACAACGAGTGCCGAGGCATTCCTTAATATGGATACGATCAAGATCGTAATTCTCGGTCTGATTGCATTCGCATTCGGTACAGCCGCAGGTGTACTGTTCGGTAAACTGATGTGTGTTGCAACACATGGTAAGGTTAATCCACTGATTGGTTCTGCCGGTGTATCTGCAGTTCCAATGGCAGCCAGAGTATCACAGAAGGTCGGAGCTGAGGCAGACCCGACAAACTTCCTTCTGATGCATGCTATGGGACCAAACGTTGCGGGTGTTATCGGTACAGCCGTAGCTGCCGGAACATTCATGGCGATCTTTGGCGTAGGAATTTAAGCGATATATAATTAGGAGGAAATAAAATGGCAGATATAGTAAAAAAACCTGTAGAGATTACAGAAACGATCCTGCGTGATGCGCATCAGTCTTTGATCGCAACCCGTATGACAACAGAGCAGATGCTCCCGATCGTTGATAAGATGGACAAGGTTGGATATCATTCCGTAGAGTGCTGGGGTGGAGCTACCTTTGATGCATCTCTTCGTTTCTTAAAAGAAGATCCATGGGAAAGACTTCGTAAATTCCGTGATGGATTCAAAAATACAAAACTTCAGATGTTATTCCGTGGACAGAACATCTTAGGATATCGTCCATACGCAGATGATGTGGTAGAATATTTCGTACAGAAATCTGCTGCCAACGGAATCGACATCATCCGTATCTTTGACTGCTTAAATGATCTTCGTAACCTGAAGACAGCAGTTAAGGCTGCAAACAAAGAAAAAGTAGAAGCTCAGATCGCATTATCTTACACTTTAGGTGATGCTTATACACTGGATTACTGGGTAGACATTGCCAAGAAGATTGAAGAGATGGGTGCAAACTCTATCTGTATCAAAGATATGGCTGGTCTTCTGACACCGTATAAGGCAACAGAGCTGATCGGAGCAATGAAAGAAGCTGTAGATCTTCCGATCCAGCTTCATACACACTACACATCAGGTGTTGCTTCTATGACTTACATGAAAGCAGTAGAGGCCGGTGTGGATGTGATCGATACAGCAATGTCACCATTCGCACTCGGAACATCCCAGCCGGCAACAGAAGTTATGGTTGAGACATTCAAGGGAACACCTTATGACACAGGATTAGACCAGAAACTTCTGGCAGAGATCGCTGACTACTTCCGTCCGATCCGTGACGAGGCTCTTGACAGTGGACTCCTTAATCCAAAGAACCTTGGTGTTAACATCAAGACTCTTCTGTATCAGGTACCAGGCGGAATGCTTTCGAACCTGACATCACAGTTAAAAGAGCAGGGTGCTGAAGACAAGTTCTACGATGTACTTGAGGAAGTGCCAAGAGTACGTAAAGACCTTGGAGAACCACCACTTGTAACACCTTCCTCACAGATCGTTGGTACACAGGCTGTATTTAACGTACTGATGGGAGAACGTTACAAAGTTGCTACAAAAGAGACAAAAGACCTCTTAAGTGGAAAATACGGACAGACAGTAAAACCGATGAATCCAGACGTGATCAAGAAAGTACTTGGAGACGATCCTGAGATCATCACATGCCGTCCTGCAGACCTGATTCCGGACGAATTAGATACACTCCGCAAAGAATGCGAACAGTGGATCCAGCAGGATGAAGATGTACTGTCTTACGCACTGTTCCCACAGGTTGCTGTAGACTTCTTCAAGTATAGAGAAGCACAGCAGACGAAGGTGGATGCGACAGTAGCGGATACGGAAAACGGAAGTTATCCTGTATAGGTTTTCGAGAGGACGTCAAGTGTAGAAGTTCCTGATTCAATGCGACTTCGGGTGCTTGCAATCCGTAGGCGGAAAATGAGACCATAAAATAAGAACCGAATACATTCGGACGGAAAATCCTGATGATTTTCCGCCTCAGGTATTCTTTTGGGATGTGCTTGTAGCACATCCCAAATCTTATTTTATCGTCTTTTTTTCACCAACTCCTTGCAAAGCACCCTGCGAATGCATTGAACCAGGCACTTCTACACTTGACTGTTCGCGAAAATATACGGAGGATAGCGGGGGGTGTGGCTTCTCAGAAAGTAGTGGAAAAAGCGAGATGAAAAACGTTTTCCGGCGGAGCCCCAATAGCTTGGTGGTAACAGTAAATTCACTTTCGGTAGTCGGAGTGTATGGCTGGGGGAGATGTGGAGGTTTGGGTGGATGGGCATCCGTTGGCGGGAGTAGAAGATGTTAAAAGAAAGTTGGGGTAAAATCAGGATTCGAGCTGTGCTACAGGCACAGCTTGAAAGAATACCTGAGGTGAGAAATCATCAGATTTCTCGCCAAATGTATTCGGTGCCTGGTTTTACCCCAGCTTTCTTTGTTACATCTTCTTCCCGTCCATAAGCGCCCATCCACCCAAACCTCCACATCTCCCGTCCCCACACACCCGACATCCGATTGACTATTCCCCCACAAAGCTATATAATAAAACCATTGTTTGAAAAAGAGGTACATCGCATGAGCGTAAAAAATGAACTGCTGAAGATGATCGATGAAAGATATCAGAAATTCAGCAAAGGACAGAAAAAACTGGCGGATTTTATCCGTGAGGATTATGATAAAGCGGCTTTTTTGACGGCTGCGAAGATGGGGGAAGAGGTTGGTGTCAGTGAATCGACAGTTGTGAGATTTGCAACTGCCCTTGGATATGACGGGTATCCGGAGTTCCAGAAGGCTTTGGGAGAACTGGTGCGGATGAAGCTGAATTCCATCCAGCGTATGGAAGTGACGTATGGGCGGATCAGCCAGGGGGAGATCCTTGCTTCGGTTCTGCATTCGGATATTGAGAAGATCAAGCTTACGATGGAAGCAATTGACCATGAGGCATTTGAAATGGCGGTAGATACGATCTTAAAAGCAAAACGGATCTATGTGATCGGAATCAGAAGCTGCTCGCCGCTCGCAAGCTTCTTAAGCTTTTATCTGAATCTGATCTGCGAGAATGTAACGGCTGTCAATACGAACAGTTCCAGCGAGATTTTTGAACAACTGATCCGTGTCAGTGAAGATGATGTGGTGATAGGGATCAGTTTTCCGAGATATTCCATGCGTACTTTGAAAGCACTGGAATTTGCAAGCAATCGGAAAGCTACGGTGATCACACTGACAGACAGTGTACATTCTCCGATGACGTTGTATTCTTCCTGCAACCTGATCGCAAGAAGCGATATGGCATCCATTGTAGATTCACTGGTGGCACCTTTGAGTGTGATCAATGCACTGGTCGTAGCGCTCTGTATGAAGAAGCAGAAAGAGGTTATTACAACGCTTGAGACACTGGAACAGATCTGGGATGAATATCAGGTGTACAGTAAGGATGAACTGAATATGGTGGGGGATCGAGTTGAACTTTCCGGAAATGAAAATGGAAAACCAGAGAAGGATAATGGAAGATGAGTAAAGTAGTTATCGTTGGAGGAGGAGCGGCAGGAATGTTCGCTTCTATCGCAGCAGCCGAATGCGGACATCAGGTTGTAGTATATGAGAAGAATGAAAAGCTTGGAAAAAAATTGTATATTACAGGAAAAGGAAGATGCAATATAACCAATGCCTGCGATATGGAAGGATTATTTGAGGCAGTCAGAACAAATGCAAAGTTCTTATACAGCAGTTTTTACGGATACACGAATCAGCAGGTGATCGATTTCTTTGAGCGGATCAATGTGCCGGTGAAGATTGAACGTGGAGACCGTGTATTTCCGGTGTCGGATCGTTCTTCGGATGTCATCCGTGGTCTGGAACGGGAGATGGACCGTCTGGGCGTGGAAGTGCATCTGCGCACGGCAGTAAAAAAAATAGTGGAAAAAGACGGACATTTTGAAAAAGTAATACTGGGAGACCAGACGCAGGTTTGTGCAGATGCATGTATCGTGGCAACGGGCGGATTGTCTTATCAGTCAACCGGATCCACCGGTGATGGCTTCCGCTTTGCAGAAAGCCTCGGTCATACCGTGACGGAATGTATGCCGGCGCTGGTACCGATGGAATGCAAAGAGGACTGGGTGCCCGAATTGCAGGGACTTTCTCTTCGGAATGTTAATGTGACGATCTGTGACGGAAAGAAAAAGCTGTACGACGATTTCGGAGAAATGTTATTTACGCATTATGGTGTGAGCGGACCGCTGATCTTAAGTGCGAGCAGTTATGTCGGAAAGAAACTGAAAGCAAAAGAACTGACTCTTAAGATCGATCTGAAACCGGCGCTTTCAGAGGAGCAGCTGGATCACAGGGTGCTCCGTGAATTTGAGGAGAATCAGAATCGTCAGTTTAAGAATGCGGTACACAAGCTGTTCCCGTCAAAACTGATTCCGGTTATGATCGAATTGAGCGGGATCGATCCGGAAAAGAAAGTCAATGTGATCACAAAAGAAGAACGTTTGGGATTCGTCAGACTGATCAAGAATCTTGAGTGTACGCTTACAGGTCTGAGAGATTACAATGAAGCGATCATCACAAAAGGTGGAATCAAGATCAAAGAAGTCGATCCGGGAACGATGGAATCAAGACTTGTGAAAGGATTGCATTTTGCCGGAGAGGTTCTGGATCTGGATGCAGTGACGGGTGGATTTAACCTTCAGATCGCCTGGTCTACAGCGTATGCGGCGGGAAGTGGAATAGAAAGCGCAGATGAATAAAATAGAAAATAAAAACAGAGGAGAGATACCATGGGATATAATGTGGCGATAGACGGACCGGCAGGTGCCGGAAAAAGCACGATTGCGAAGCTTGTAGCAAAGGAAAAAGGATACATTTACGTAGATACAGGAGCCATGTACAGAGGTCTTGCGATTCATTTTCTGGATAAAGGGATCCAGCCGCAAGAGACAGAGAAAGTGATCGAAGCATGCAAGGATGCGGAAGTGACGATCGCATATGAAGATGCCGTACAGCATGTATACCTGAACGGAAAGGATATTTCATCACGTCTGAGAAATGAAGAGGTGGGAAATATGGCATCTGTAACCTCCGCAATTCCGGAAGTGCGTAAGAAACTGCTGGAATTGCAGCAGAATCTTGCAAAGACACAGAATGTGATCATGGACGGAAGAGACATCGGAACCTGTGTTCTTCCACATGCGGATGTGAAAGTATATCTGACGGCAAGCGTTGAGACGCGAGCTAAGAGACGTTACCAGGAACTGCAGGAAAAAGGAGAAGACTGTAATCTGGAAGAGATCGCACATGACATTGAAGAGCGTGACCGCAGAGATATGACGCGTGAGATCGCACCGCTGAAGCAGGCGGAGGATGCGGTTCTTGTAGACAGCTCGGACATGACGATCGCCGAAGTGGTGAAAACGATCGTAGATCTGTGCAGATAGATAAAGTTGGCAGAGAAAGGAATTGCATGATATGAATGTCGAACTTGCAAAGACAGCAGGATTCTGCTTCGGAGTGAAGCGTGCGGTAGATACCGTATACCAACAGATAGAACAATACCGGGGAGAGAAGATATTTACCTACGGACCGATCATCCATAATGAAGAAGTGATCAAAGATCTGAGAAGCCATGGAGTAGAAGTCCTGAATGATGAAGAAGAACTGAAAACGGTAGATGCGGATGTGGTAGTGATACGGTCTCATGGTGTGGCGAAATATATCTACGATATCCTGGAAGAACGTGGAATCACCTGTGTGGATGCAACGTGTCCTTTTGTGAAGAAGATTCATAAGATCGTTGCAGAAAAAAGTACAGAAGGGGCATACATTGTGATTGTCGGAAACGGTGAGCATCCGGAGGTGCAGGGAATCCGCGGCTGGGCAGGAGAACAGGTGACAGTGGTGCAGACACCGGAAGATGCAGAACGATTTGAATTGCCGGATAAAGATCAGAAAGTATGTATCGTGGCCCAGACGACATTTAACTACAATAAATTCAAAGAATTAGTTGAAATTATTTCAAAAAAGAGGTATGATATAGTTGTTTTAAATACGATTTGCAATGCGACGAAAGAAAGGCAGACCGAAGCCCGTCAAATTGCAGCGAGAGTAGATGCTATGGTTGTGATAGGTGATAAACGTAGTTCGAATACTCAGAAGCTATTTGAAATCTGCAAAGAGGAATGTTTGAATACGTACTATATACAGACACTTGACGATTTGGATATTAATCAATTAAGGTCCGTGGAATCAGTAGGTATTACAGCAGGGGCATCCACGCCCAATAAAATAATTGAGGAGGTTCAAAATAATGTCAGAATTAACTTTTGAACAAATGTTGGAAGAGTCTTTTAAGACAATAAGAAATGGAGAGGTTGTAGATGGTACAGTCATCGACGTTAAACCTGATGAAATCATCTTGAATATAGGCTACAAAGCAGACGGTATCATTACAAGAAACGAATATACTAACGAGGCAAATGTTGATCTTACAACAGTTGTATCTGTTGGTGATCAGATGAGCGCAAAAGTCCTGAAGGTAAATGACGGAGAAGGACAGGTTCTGCTGACATACAAGAGACTTGCAGCAGAAAAAGGAAATGAAAGATTAAAAGAAGCATTCGAGAATCATGAAGTATTAAAAGCTCCTGTAACTCAGATTCTTGGTGGTGGATTAAGCGTAGTAGTTGACGAAGCAAGAGTATTCATTCCTGCAAGCCTTGTTTCTGACACATATGAAAAAGACCTGAGCAAATATCAGGGACAGGAGATCGAGTTCGTGATCAGCGAGTTCAATCCTAGAAGAAACCGTGTGATCGGTGACAGAAGACAGCTTCTTGTTGCTGAACGTGCTGAAAAACAGAAAGAACTGTTTGCTAAGATTAACGTAGGTGACAGAATGGAAGGAACTGTAAAGAACGTTACAGATTTCGGAGCATTCATCGATCTTGGAGGAGTAGATGGTCTGCTTCATATCTCCGAAATGTCTTGGGGACGTGTTGAGAATCCTAAGAAAGTATTCCAGGTAGGAGATAAAGTGGAAGTGATGATCAAAGATATCCATGATACAAAGATCGCACTCAGCCTGAAATTCCCGGAGACAAATCCATGGGCAAATGCAGCAGAGGATTATGCAGTAGGAACAGTGATCACAGGAAAAGTTGCAAGAATGACAGATTTCGGAGCATTCGTTGAATTAGCTCCTGGAGTAGATGCATTACTTCATGTTTCACAGATTTCAAGAGCTCATGTTGACAAACCGTCAGACGTACTTTCAGTAGGACAGGAGATTACAGCTCAGGTCGTAGACCTGAACGAAGCTGAGAAGAAGATCAGCCTGAGCATGAAAGCATTAGAGCAGCCGGAAGAAGCTTCTGAAGAGACAGACGCTGAATAATATTGTGACAGATATACAAGGATAGAGGTGATTCCCTCTATCCTTTCTGAAGCTAAAGATAACAATGAGCCGGGATAAGTAAAAAGGCTCAATGGTGTACTATCTTGGGAAACCTGCCTATGGCAGGTTTTCTGTGCGTATATGCATTTGTTAAAAATGCGACAAGATGTTCATGAAAATATACAATGGAATTAGTCACTTTCTATAGAAAATTGTCTATTTTTCCTGTATATTATATAAAGAGTAAATAGGAAGGAAGGAAAAAAGGATGGCATTGTTAACATTTAAGGGTGGAATCCACCCGGATGACGGCAAGAGCCTGGCTAAAGATAAGGCAATTGTCGAAGTAAAACCTAAGGGCGATCTGGTGTATCCTGTATCACAGCATATCGGTGCTCCGGCAAATCCTGTGGTAGCTGTTGGCGATCATGTTTTAAAAGGCCAGATGATAGCAGAAGCAGGAGGATTTGTGTCTGCTCCGATCTATGCATCTGTATCCGGAACAGTAAAGGCTATTGCACCGCATCTGAACCCGACGGGTGGAAGAGTGAACAGTATCGTGATCGAGAATGATGGCGAGTACAAAGAAGTGGAATATCCGGAAGTGACTCCGTTAGAAGATATGAGCAAAGAAGACATTCTGAATGCGATTGGAACAGCGGGAGTTGTAGGTATGGGTGGTGCAGGTTTCCCTACCAGAGTAAAGCTTTCACCGAAGGAACCGGAAAAGATTGATTATATCATTGCAAACTGTGCAGAGTGTGAGCCATATATCACCGCTGACTACAGAACAATGATCGAGACTCCGGAAAAGCTGGTCGGAGGAATGAAGATCATTCTCCGTCTGTTCGATAACGCAAAGGGAATCTTTGGCGTAGAGGACAACAAACCGGATTGTATCGAAAAATTAAAAGAACTGACGAAAGATGAACCACGTATCGAGGTGATGGCTCTGAAGACCAAGTATCCGCAGGGTGGTGAGCGTCAGCTTATCTATGCAACAACAGGACGTGCGATCAATTCTGCAATGCTTCCGGCAGATGCAGGATGCGTCGTAGACAACGTGGCTACAATGGTAAGTGTTTACCAGGCAGTGGTAGAAGGAAAGCCTTCTATGGAGCGTGTAGTGACAGTCAGTGGTGATGCGGTTGCAGAACCAGGTAACTTCAGAGTTCCGTTTGGTATTAATCAGCAGGAACTGGTAGAAGCAGCAGGAGGATTTAAGACAGAGCCTGAGAAACTCATCTCCGGTGGTCCGATGATGGGATTCTCCATGTTCTCATTAGATGTACCTGTAACAAAGACATCTTCATCAATTCTTGGATTTACCAAAGATGAAGTGGCTAAGATGGAGCCGTCTGCATGTATCAACTGCGGACGCTGTGTAGAAGCCTGTCCAAGCCGCCTGATTCCATCGAGACTGGCGGATTATGCAGAACATCATGACGAAGAGAAGTTTACAAAACATGAAGGACTCGAATGTATGGAATGTGGTTCGTGCAGTTTCGTATGTCCGGCAAAACGGCCGCTGAAACAGGCGATCGGATCTATGAGAAAGATTGCTTTAGCGAACCGTAGAAAGAAAAAATAAAACAAGAAAGAAGAAGAGGTGAACAAAAGTGAGTGAGAACAATTTGAAAATGTCATCTTCACCACATATTCGTTCCAAAGCGACTACCAGTAATATTATGATGCTGGTGGCCATCGCACTTTTGCCGGCATCTGCATTTGGTGTATGGAACTTTGGACTGCCGGCATTCGGAATGCTGGTTACAACAACGGTTGTAGCAGTATTGACGGAATACATATACGAAAAATTAATGCACAAGAAGATTACGATCAATGACTGGAGTGCAGCAGTAACAGGACTGTTACTCGGACTGAATATGCCTCCTACAGCTCCGTGGTGGATGGGAGCAATCGGTAGTGTATTTGCTATTCTGATCGTAAAACAGTTATTCGGAGGTCTGGGACAGAACTTTATGAACCCGGCTCTCGGCGCAAGATGCTTCCTTCTGCTTTCATTTACAAGCCAGATGACAAGCTTTGTATATGACGGTGTGACAGGGGCTACACCACTTGCACAGTTAAAAGCAGGTAATACAGTGAATACGATGGATATGCTGATCGGTAGAATTCCTGGAACAATCGGTGAGACATCCGTGATCGCAATCGTGATCGGAGCAATCTTCCTGATCCTTATGGGAGTAATTGATCTCAGAATTCCTGGAACATACATTGTTACATTTGTGATCTTTGTCGGAATCTTCGGACATATTGCAAATCCGGATGTCGGGTTCTTTGATCCACAGTACATCACAGCACATCTCTGCGGAGGCGGACTGATGCTTGGTGCATGGTTCATGGCAACCGATTATGTAACATCTCCGATCACACCGAAAGGACAGTTTGTATACGGTATTATCCTTGGTGTGTTAACAGGTCTGTTCCGTCTGTTTGGCGGTTCCGCAGAAGGAGTTTCTTATGCGATCATCATCAGTAACCTTCTGGTGCCATTGATCGAGAGAGTTACTCTTCCAAAACCATTTGGTAAAGGAGGAGAAAAATAATGAATAAGATTGTTAAGAATACACTGATCCTTACACTGATTACTGTAATTGCAGGAGTCCTTCTTGGTGCGGTATATGAAGTTACCAAGACTCCGATCGCACAGTCACAGGAGACAGCCAAAAAAGAAGCATGGCAGGCAGTATTTTCAGATGTAAAACTGGATGATTTCAAAGCAGAAGATGTAGATCAGAAGGCTGCAGACAAAGCTGTAAAAGATATGGGTGTCAATGCAACGATCGACGAAGTCTGTACAGCAGGTGATGCAGGATATGTCATCACAACAACAGACAAAGACGGATTCGGCGGCAATATCCAGATTACAGTTGGTATTAAGAAAGACGGTACGATCAACGGTGTATCTATTCTTTCTATCAGCGAGACAGCAGGTCTTGGTATGAAAGCTACAGAGCCTTCATTCTATAACCAGTATGTAAATAAACAGGCTGATAAATTCGTGGTTTCCAAAGACGGTGGAGACGGAGAACAGATCGATGCCTTAAGTGGTGCAACCATTACTTCAAGAGCAGTAACAGGAGCTGTCAATGCAGCACTCGGATATTATCAGAATGCATTTAAATAAACAGGAGGTAGTTAGTCATGAATAAATGTACTGAAAGAGTATATAACGGTCTGATCAAAGAAAATCCTACCTTCGTTCTGATGTTAGGAATGTGTCCGACCCTGGCGGTAACAACATCCGCTATTAACGGTTTAGGTATGGGACTGTCCACAACAGTCGTACTTGTACTGTCGAATATGTTGATCTCTATGTTACGTAAGGTGATTCCGGATTCAGTCAGAATGCCGGCATTCATCGTAGTCGTAGCATCTTTCGTAACAATTGTACAGTTCCTTTTAGAGGGATTCGTTCCAAGTCTGTATGATTCACTTGGACTTTACATCCCGCTGATCGTTGTTAACTGTATTATCCTTGGACGTGCAGAAAGTTATGCATCCAAGAACCCGGTACTTCCATCTATCTTTGATGGTATTGGTATGGGACTTGGATTTACATTTGGTCTGACCTGTATCGCGATCGTGCGTGAGTTTATCGGAACCGGAGCAATCTTCGGTGTTCAGATTCTTCCGCTTGCAGATGCAGCAGCAGGAAAAGGCGGATATGTACCAGTAACAATCTTCATCCTGCCGGCAGGAGCATTCCTTGTTCTTGCATTCCTGGTTGCAGGTATGAACAGACTGAAGAGACACGCAGCACAGAAAGGCAAGAAGATTGCCGAGCCACAGGGATGCGGCACAGACTGTGCATCATGCGGCGGATGCGGAAGCAAAGTATTCCCGACAGGGAATGAAGAGTAGGAGGAGTACATAGTATGAAAGAGTTATTGATTATTGCAATTGGTTCAGCTATCGTAAATAACGTTGTACTCAGCCAGTTCCTCGGAATCTGTCCGTTCCTGGGTGTTTCGAAGAAAGTGGAAACGGCAATGGGTATGGGAGCAGCTGTTGCTTTCGTACTGGTGCTGGCTACCATTGTAACCTATATCATCCAGAAGTTTGTGTTGGATGCCTTTGGACTGGGATATCTGCAGACCATTGCGTTTATTCTTGTCATTGCTGCTTTGGTACAGATGGTTGAAATCATTCTGAAGAAAGTTTCTCCGGCTTTGTATCAGGCACTGGGTGTTTTCCTTCCGCTGATTACGACCAACTGCTGTATCCTGGGTGTAACGATTCTGGTTATTCAGAAAGACTTTGACCTGCTGACCGGAGTTGTTTATGCATTCTCTACGGCATTGGGATTTGCCCTGGCACTGATTGTCTTTGCCGGTATTCGTGAACAGTTGAGCCTGGTGAATATTCCGAAGGGAATGCGCGGCATGTCCATTGCTCTGGTGACCGCCGGTCTGCTGGCAATGGCATTCATGGGTTTCTCAGGAGTAGACAAAGGCTTGTCTGCTTTGTTTGGAATCGGTTGATAAATCCCTTATATGAATTGGAAAGTCCGGATTTACATAAATCCGGACTTTTTTTGTGTTTTTTCTTGTGTGTGATTATGGTTTTTCAAGAATTATGCTTATTTTTGCTCAAGGAAATAAAGAAACCCTTTAAAAAAGAATAATACCTTTATATTATGAAAGAAAGAATTCTTGTAACAGGTGGAACCGGATATATCGGCTCTCATACTGTAGTTGAATTACAGAACAGTGGCTACGAGGTAGTTATTGTAGACAATTTGTCAAACTCACGTGCCGACGTAGTCGACCATATCGGACAGATTACAGGTATCCGTCCTGCATTCGAACATGTAGATTGCTTGGATTATGAAGGAATGGATGCTGTGTTTAAGAAATATCCGGGCATCAAGGGTGTTATTCATTTCGCTGCAAGCAAGGCTGTAGGTGAATCTGTTCAGAAACCGTTGCTTTATTATCGCAACAACTTGGTTTCTCTGATTAATCTGCTGGAGCTGATGCCGAAGCACAATGTAGGTGGTATCATCTTCTCTTCTTCTTGTACGGTATACGGTCAGCCGGATGTATTGCCGGTAACTGAAGCTGCTCCGATCAAGAAAGCTGAATCTCCTTACGGAAATACCAAACAGGTTAATGAAGAGATCGTACGTGATACAGTTGCTTCCGGTGCTCC
>ENA-OQHR01000130-OQHR01000130.1-human-gut-metagenome-genome-assembly--contig:-NODE-130-length-66292-cov-9.310851_pt1 | contig 66292 bp, 59 predicted proteins | sample MGYA00242566_ERZ504725 | MGnify/ENA primary metagenome ERZ504725 (study PRJEB26092, sample SAMD00036217) | human gut metagenome | host: Homo sapiens | study: EMG produced TPA metagenomics assembly of... | reverse complement strand
AGTATCGGAAAGCATGGAAGTTAATGGAAAGAGAACTTTTGGATATGATGAACCAATAATTTATAAGCGTGTATAATCAAAGGTCTGCATATTGGGATGAACTTCAGTTTGTAGAGGACTCGATGAATTTGCGTAATATTGGGCGTTACATGAATGTTAATTTAAGAAAATAATATGGTAAGCAAAAGCGGGATAACTTTTCAAAGTCGCTGTTTCTTTGCGTTTACGCAAACTTATCATATTGAGTGAAGTATCGAAAGTGATTGAAATAGACTTAATCCTGGAGGAATATTTCAACGCAGCATGATAAAAAATAGAATAGTAGTGATAGAAAAAAAGTACAAATAAGAATCGAACATTTGTACTTTTTTCTTGCGTTAATCTATATACTTTCAAAAATTTATTTGATATAATAGGGTCTGTTACAAGAACAAACAGTAAAAATATGACAGGACCGGAGGCCAGTATTTTCAGGTATTTCCGAGTGCTGTTTTATCCGCAAATATTAGTTTTGTGACTTTTATTCGTAACGAGGTGAGAAACACATCTATTCACTATAAAAATGAGCTTTTCGTTACGAATCTGGATACGAATTTTTAGCTGATAATGATCATAGTAAAAGTCACAAATGGAGGGATTTACCATGAATGAGTTCAAATTAAAAGCCCCATACAAGCCAACCGGCGATCAGCCCCAGGCAATCGAGAAACTGGTCAGGGGATTTAAAGAAGGCAACCAGTTTGAGACTTTGCTTGGTGTCACCGGCTCCGGTAAGACCTTCACCATGGCGAATGTCATTGCCCAGTTAAACAAGCCAACTCTGGTACTTGCCCATAATAAAACACTGGCGGCACAGCTTTACGGCGAGATGAAAGAATTCTTCCCGGAAAACGCAGTGGAATATTTTGTCTCCTACTACGACTACTACCAGCCGGAGGCTTACGTTCCTTCCACAGACACCTACATCGCTAAGGACGCATCCACTAACGATGAGATCGATAAGCTCCGTCTCTCCGCCACAGCAGCCTTATGTGAGCGCAAGGATGTAATCGTGGTTTCGTCGGTATCCTGTATCTATGGCTTAGGTGCACCTCAGGAGTTTTTTGATATGATGATCTCTCTTCGCCCTGGAATGGAGAAGGACCGTGATGAGGTTATCAAACAGCTGATCGATATCCAGTACACAAGAAATGAGATGGATTTTCACCGTGGAACCTTTCGTGTCCGGGGTGATGTGCTGGAGATCTTTCCGGCGAATTCTACAGACCGGGCAGTGCGTGTGGAATTTTTCGGAGATGAGATCGAGCGTATCACAGATATCGATGTGCTTACCGGAGAGATTAAAAGTGTGGAAAACCATGCAGCGATTTTCCCTGCATCTCATTACGTTGTGCCTCAGGAGCAGATCCGTCGTGCAGCAGATGCCATTTTGGAAGAGATGAAGCAGCAGGTGGAATACTTTAAAAGTGAGGATAAGCTGATTGAGGCTCAGAGAATTGCGGAGCGTACCAACTTTGATGTGGAAATGATGAAGGAAACGGGATTCTGCTCCGGGATCGAGAACTATTCCAGACACCTGACAGGGCTTGCACCGGGGCAGCCACCGTATACACTGATGGATTACTTCGGAGATGATTTTTTACTTATTATAGATGAGTCCCATAAGACAGTTCCCCAGGTTGGCGGTATGTATGCCGGTGATCAGAGCCGTAAACAGACACTGGTGGATTACGGCTTCCGACTTCCGTCTGCCAAGGATAACCGTCCATTGAGCTTTGATGAATTCGAGAACAAGCTTGACCAGGTAATGTTTGTATCTGCGACACCGGGAGAATATGAATATGACCATGAGTTTCTCCGCGCAGAGCAGATCATCCGTCCTACAGGGCTTCTTGATCCGAAGGTGGAGGTGCGTCCGATCGAAGGACAGATCGATGATCTTGTAGCAGAAGTAAATAAGGAAATTGAAAAGAAAAATAAAGTCCTGATCACGACCCTGACCAAACGTATGGCAGAGGACCTTACCGATTATATGAAGGATCTGGGAATCCGTGTCCGATACCTCCATTCAGATATTGACACTCTGGAGCGTGCAGAGATCATCCGCGATATGCGACTGGATGTGTTTGATGTGCTGGTTGGAATTAACCTTCTGCGAGAAGGTCTGGATATTCCGGAGATTACACTGGTAGCGATCTTGGATGCAGATAAGGAAGGCTTCCTTCGTTCGGAAACATCCCTGGTACAGACTATCGGCCGTGCTGCCCGGAACAGCGAAGGCCATGTGATCATGTATGCGGATAACATGACAGAATCCATGGAAAAAGCAATCTCGGAGACAGAAAGAAGGAGAGCGATACAGGAGGCTTACAACAGGGAGCATGGCATCACTCCGACCACGATCAAGAAGGCGGTCCGTGATCTGATCGCTGTTTCGAAGAAGGTGGCAGAGACAGAAGTGAAGCTTAAAAAGGATCCGGAATCTATGAACCGAAAAGAACTGACGAAGGTGATCGCTCAGGTGGAGAAGCAGATGCGTGCTGCGGCAGCAGACCTGAATTTCGAGCAGGCTGCTGAGCTGAGAGACAAGATGCTCGAATTAAAAAAGAATCTGGAAGAATTAACGGAATAGGCTGCAAAGCAGCTGACAGTACAACACCCCTGGCTGTAATAGCCAGGGGTGTTGCCGGGTATGCTCGATCTGTTTTTAGGAAAAGCTTATTTTGTAGTTGAAAAGCCTAGGGAGCGCAGGGTGATGCCGGAGCCCTTGAGAAGATCAGTCCAATATGGAACAGCCATATCCAGAGTGTCGTTGGCAAGCTCGGAAGCATCTTTTTGTGTCAGGATTTCATAAGGATCTGTAAGCTTCTGGAAGTGGAAGGATAAATTAGAGGATTCATTCCTGATGGCAGAAAGCTTGCCTGATGCAGATACCGTTACAAGCTTCGGACTGCTGCTCTTCCAGGTGATTTTCTGCCCTTTTTTGAGACCGGTGATCTTCAGTGTTCTGCTCTGCCCCTTGATCATGGTAAGCTTGGAAGAACTGATTCTGGGAGCGGCCTCTGTAACACAGACTGTGCTAGGCAGAATTGCCGATTCTGCCGGAAGCATGGTCAGTACAAAGACTGTTATCAGAGATATCAGGATTTTTTCCCATTTTTTCATAGCGATCCCTCCTTCGAAAAAATATGATGGTTCTCTTTATTGATTGATTATAAGTAAAATTCCGGAGAAGGGCACTGGCATTTGTGTCAGTAACTTTGTTATAAAGAAGAGAAGAAGTTATGTATGCTGTTCCCGATAGGCGGAAGGTGTGATCCCCATTTTCTTTTTGAAGCTGGTGCTGAAATAATATTGATTGGCATAACCACATTTCAGGCTGATCTCCTTCAGACTCATAGTAGTCGTAGTCAGGTAACGGGCGGCTGCGGAAATTCGCTGAGATGTGATAAAGTCACTGAGACTGATTCCCTGATTTTTTTTGAAAAGAGCACTTAAATAAGCAGGGCTTACATTGGCAGAGGCAGCAATATCATTGAGGCAGAGCGTATTGTCAGTGTAGTGTTCGTTGATATAGGAAATCACCAGTTCACAGAGCTTCTGGTGATAATCATTCATGGAGGAATCAAGCTTCCGACATAAAAGATGGCACAGATCCTTCAGCCATTGACATAGCTCTTCCGTATTATGAAACTCATTTATGTGGTTGTAAACATACAAAATTTTAGCTTCAAGGTCATGCGTATCCAGATTTAATTCATAGAAAAATTTCAGGATCCGGCCAAGAAGAGAATAAATCTGTATGAAAGCGAAATTCTTTGTGCGAAATTTCTGAGTGAGCCAGTCGGAAAAATTCTGAAACCAGAGATCTATGGCAGCGGTATCCTTTTTGCAGAGAAGCCGGATCAGTTCATCCTCCTTTGTATCTGAAAAATCTGCAACAGACAGATCGGAACCCAGAGCCTCTCTTCCGTCAAAGATATTCTGATGCGGGAAAAAGAATCTGTATTCCAGTGCATGTACGGCGCTTTTATAAGAATGGTTCAGGTTCCAAAAATCCTGGACAATTGTTCCGATACCTGCGTTGAGAGAAAGGCCCAGTGGTTGGCAGGCATCTGCGATTGAGGAAATAAGTCCGCTGGTAAGCTGGCGGAAGCTGTTGGACTGGCAGCCACTGTGTCCCAGAATGCACAGATAGCCATCCATATCCGGAAGAAGGTGTACAAAATCAAGAGAAGCGGTTTCCTCAGTTATCAGATCCTGAAGGTTGAGAAGCTCCATCTGAAATTTTTCAATCCCGTAAACGGCTTTTAGATCCGGAGCATTTTCAAGCTCCAGAATAACAACTGCATAAAAATCATAATTCAGCTCCAGGTTCAGATACTTAAGATAAGGCTTCAGCCGGTAGGCTGCTTCAGAAGACGGAAGGTGTGTGATCTCGCGGAAAAATTTTTCCGTAAGAAGAGGCCTGCTTTGTTTCAGAAGCTGGAGATTTTTCTGTTCCTTTTCCATCAGTGCAAAAGCGTTTTTTACCTTCTGGATAAGATAGGCATAATCCAGAGGCTTTTCGATATAATCCAGAGCACCGAGGAGCAGAGCACGTCTTGCATATTCAAATTTATCATAGGCACTGATCAGGATGATCTTCACCATAGGATTGATCTCAAGAGCTTGACGGCTCATGGAAATGCCGTCAAGATCAGGCATTTCAATGTCAGAAATGATCAGATCTGCCGGTTCTTTTTTCATGGCTTCGATAGCAGAGGTTCCATTGTAGCAGACATGGATGATCTCTGCATTCAGCGTTTCCCAGTCTATGTTTTTTTCGATACCTTCTGCAGATAAGTAATTATCATCTACGATCATTATTTTTTTCATCGATATCTTCCTCCATCTGTTCGAATTCAATGGTGACGTATGTGCCGTTTCCGGGGTTGCTGCGGATCCTTACGGAACCGTTTCCGTATAATGGGTTGGAAATACGGGAACTTACGTTGGAAATTCCAAAATGCTTCTCATAATCAATAACATTATGCTCAATAGCATGGCGCAGCTGTGCAAGGGTTTCAGAGTCCATGCCGGCACCGTTGTCCTCAATGGAGATCACAACCGTATCATCGCCATAAAGAACATGGATCGAAATGAAAACAGCTGGTGTGCCCGAAGAAATCCCGTGCAGAATGGAATTTTCGAGAAATGGCTGAAGTGTAAACTTGCAGATCAGGAAATTTTCGATTCCATCTTCTGCTTCGATCTCCCAGTCCAGATTATCTTTATGACAGAGCTTTTCCATTTCCAGATAAAGCCGGGCAATTTCCAATTCATCTTTAATAGGAATAAGTTCCTTTGATTTACGCAGGGTAAGACGGTAAAAGGCAGTCAGATTTGCGATCATCTGATCAGCAATGTCAAGCTTTCCAAGGGACTGGCAGGTACGGATCGATCCCAGGATATTGTAAAGAAAATGCGGATTGATCTGTGACTGGAGCAGCTGGTATTTCAGACGTTCTTCGTTTACGGAAAGATTTACAATGGACTTCAGGTTTCCAGCTATTGTGTGCTGCATATCTTCAAAGGTGATGCCCAGTCTGTCGATCTCATCATACCTGGAAGGATCATCCGGGTGGGGAACAGTAACGATAGATAGATGTTCCGGGTCATGTCCCAGCTGAAAGGCTTCCATTGCATAGGAAAGTGCAGTGATCTTCCGGGTAAGATTTTCGGAAAACAGGATAACGATGATAACAGTAAGGGGCAAAAAAATAAGGACAGTGATCAGTAAGGCACGGATCAGGATGTGCGTGTTGCCCTGAATATAGCTTTCCGGGATTTCGGTAACATGGAGCCAGCCATTGCTTAAGGTGCAGCAGTTATAATATTTGTCGCCGCTGTGAAAAGAAGAATCTGCATTTCCTTTGAGTTTCTGAAACTGTGCTTTGGAAATTCCGGATAAATTCAGTGAGGATGTATTTTTTGCTGCAATCTCTCCGTGATCTGTGAGAATGTAGCTGTATATGTGGGAATCCAAAGCAGCAGGCTGCAGATAAGTGGTAAGCTCTGAGGTGTCCAGAGCAATGCCGTAGGCGTATTCCAGAATACCGGTGGCCTGATTTTTCAGTGCCCGGACGCAGAGGATCACATCGGCAGATGATTTTTTTGTGGACAGTATTTTAGGCAGAGGCATATTGGAAACCGGTATCCAGACAGAGGAAAAGCCTGAACCGGAAACAATATTTTTATCCAGACCATATGCAGAAAGCTCATCTGTGGAAAAGAAGTACAGGTCTTCTTTTGAACCGAGCTGATCGGGCTGCAGAAAAACATATATATGGAAGAAATCGAATGTGGATTTATACAGCGAAATATTGTTTTTCACAGCGGTGAATTTTTTCAGTGCATCTACCTTATTAGAGGAAGGCTGATTTAGGGAGTACATTTGAAACTGTATGGTATCTGCTACATTTTCAACCTGACCGAGGCGGTCGTTCAGCTGAGAGACCAGCTGCTTGTCAGTCATTACGGCAGAATCGATGATACGATCTCTGGCAATGTTATAGGAAATGTGATAGCTGATGAAGGTCAGGGAAATCAGAGGCACCATAGTTGCGATCAGAAATGCGAGCAGGAGCTTATAGCGAAATGAGGAAAAACTGGGTGGGATACATTTGTGGAATTTCATAGTACATATTCTCCTTTATGTCAAAAACAAATTAATGAAACCGAATTCAGCTGTGAAAAAAAGCCGTTACAAATATAGATTATATAAAAGGATTATAAAAAATTAACAACAAAAATACAAGAGAACGAAAAATAATATAAATAAATCATAAAATATTGTATTTAGAATGAGGGGACTCTCTGGTATCCTTAAACCATCAAAAACAGGTGTGGACAAACACGAAAATGTCCAGAAAGGAAGAAAGATATGAAGAAAAAAGTAATGAGTGCAGTTTTGGCAGCAGCGATGGTTGTGGGTATGGCAGGTAACGTGGTTACTGTTTCCGCAAAGGAGAAATATGATCTTACCTTATACAGCATCAACACCACAGACCCGGATTTTGAGGACTGGCTTGCAAATGTGGAAGATGCCACGGGCCTGAACATTAATGTAGTTGCGGCACCTACAGATTCAGATACACGTCAGCAGAAGATCACCACAATGCTTTCCACAGGAGATGCTTCCGTGGATGTCATTGAGATCAACGATGAGATGAGTGCGGCATTTAAAAATTCCGGATGGCTGGAAGGACTGAATGATACAGTAATGACAGATGATATCGCTGATCAGTTTGCCCAGGGATATGTAAAGGATATGATCACAGATAAGGACGGAAACATCATCGGTGTTCCAGGATATACAGGATATCTTGCATTCTGGGTAAATCAGGAGATCATGGATGAGGTCGGAATCAAATCCATTGATACAAAAGAGGATTTCATGAAGTATATGAAGGCTGTTTCCAAGGACGGAAGATTCGGCTACGGCGGTTCCTGGGAGAAAACTTATGCATTTAACGAGCTTGCACAGTTTGTAAACATGTTCGGCGGCGATTATTTTGACTGGACCAAAGAGGAAAACAAGGAAGCAGTTCAGTTCCTCCACGATCTGGTTGCTGATAAAGAAACATCCATTGAGCAGATCGCTGATAAATATGAGCAGATGAATCCGAAGATCAATGACGGAAAATACGGATGCTGGTTCATGTGGGGCCTTGGAACAGATTATGCAAAGGCAGATATGCTTGGCGCAGATAAGATCCACATGGAAATGGTACCGGATTTCAGCGGTAAGGGAGAGCGTGCGATCTTTACAGATTCCTGGAGCTATGTTCTCAACAAAGCATCCAAGAATAAAGATGCAGCTGTGAAATTCCTCCAGTATATGGCTGATGAAGGCGGAATGGAAGCTTCCTATAAAGCATTTGACAGATATCCTGCAAGAAAGGATGTTGCAGAGAAGGTAGTTCCGGATTCTGACCCGGCAAAAGAAATGTACAGCAGATATGCAAATGAATGCAATGTACAGGGACGTCCGATGGTGGCACAGACAATGGAATTTATCAGCGATATGGGAACAATCTTCCAGTCCTGTATGAAAGACGAGATCACAGTTGATGAGTTCTGCAAGAAGGCTCAGGATGTGGTAGATATGTATAAGTAAAAGATATAAAAAAACAGCAATGTAAAGCAGAGGTAAAAGTCTGCTTTACATTGCTTGATGAACAGGGAGGAAAGTTCCATGACAATAAGTAAAAAAACTATGAAGTGGATACCGTGGCTTTTGATCCTGCCGGTTGTACTGATTCGAGGCTTTACAACATTATATCCCATTCTGATGACTGTGAAAAACAGCTTCTTTAATATCAGTATCCTTGCAGGTATCAATGAATTTATAGGCTTCAAGAATTACCTGAAGGTATTTTCTGATCCTAAAGTGCTCACATCGATCAGCTTTACGGCAATATTTGTGGTTGCTTCCATGATCCTGCATGTGATCCTCGGAGTTATCCTGGCACTGATCCTGAATATGAAATTCAAAGGCCGCCGTTTTCTGAGGACCATCGTGCTGATTCCGTGGGCTATGCCTGCAGTAGTAGCCGGTATGGCTGCAAAATGGGCATTTAACAATGATTATGGTCTGATCAATGATTTTATCCGCTGGTTTGTACCGGGCTACCAGAACAGCTGGCTGATCAATACAGGTACTGCAAGAGCAGCGGTAATTGCAATGGACCTGTGGAAGGACCTTCCGTTCTTTGCAATCCTTGTACTTTCCGGACTTCAGTTTATTTCCGGCGATATCTATGAGGCAGCAAAGGTAGACGGTGCAAACGGGATCCAGAGCTTTTTCCGGATCACACTTCCGCTGATCGCAAAAAATGTCCTGACTTTATGTATTCCGTTCACACTCTGGAGACTGACAACCTTCGATCTGGTTTATTCCATGACATCTGGAGGCCCTGGAGAGGATACTGCGCTGATCGCATACAGAATCACAACAGAAGCATTTACAAATCTAAACGTAGGATATGCTTCGGCGCTGGCTATGCTGCTGTTTGTTGTAATGGCGATCTTCAGCTGGCTGAATATACGTGTTATGAATAAGTTTGACAGTTAGGGGGAATTATCGTGAAGAATACAGGAAAATATAATGTTTATCATGGAGTGGTAGCCGTTGGAAGATGGGTTCTGTTTGCAGTCGTGGCTTTTCTGATCCTGTTCCCGGTTTACTGGATCTTTATTTCTTCGATCACACCGGCAGGAGAACTGTTTAAAACACCGATCGATTATCTTCCGGATCATCCCACACTGGAAAGCTATAAATTTCTGATACAGAATGTAGGACTGCTTTCAAAGATCGGAAATACAGTTCTGATCGTAGGCCTTACACTTGTGATCAGTACCGTGCTGTGTGCAATGGCTGCCTATGGATTCTCAAGATTTAACTCAAAGGGAGTTTCTGTTGCATTTGCATTTGTGCTGGCTACCATGCTGATTCCTGAGGTTGTTACAGCCCGCCCGCTGTATGAGTTTATGCAGAAGGTAAAGCTGTATGATACATATCCGGGACTTATCCTTCTTTATATCAGTACCGTTATACCGTTTACGGTCCTGATCCTCAGAAACTTTGTCGGTGAGATCCCGATCTCACTGGAGGAGGCAGCTGCTATTGACGGCGCATCTTTTTCACAGAGACTGTTTACGATCGTTCTGCCGCTGATGAAGCCGGCGATCGCTACGGTTTGCATTATCAACTTTATTACCTGTCTGAATAACTTTTTCACACCGTTGTTTTATTCAAATGGTATTCAGGTACTTTCCGTTTCCATTGTACAGCTTCCGTTACGTGACAACATGTATGGAGTTCCGTGGGATTTGGTCAGCGCCATGGGATGGATCATCCTTCTTCCGATCATTATCTTTGTAGCTGTTTTTGAGAAACAGATCATGGATGGTATCATGGCAGGTGGAGTAAAAGCGTAAATATTTTTAATTTCCAAAAGAGAGGAGAAAACAGATATGTATCAGGCATTTACAGGCGGACTGGGAGGAATCGCACTTGCAAAGCATGGAAAAAGCCGTGCGATCAACGCGGAAAATCCTCATGGAGAAAAAGGCAGAGGCGGTATGGCTGCAAGTCATCTGGGACCATCCAGAAAAGGAAGCCCGTGTCTTAAGGATATTGAGCCGGGAACTGTGGTAACTCTGGCAGAAATGGAAGGACCGGGACAGATCAATCATATCTGGATCACCGTTGATAATAAGACTACAGAGGCAGATTGCTTTGTACTGAGAGATCTTGTGATCCGTATGTACTGGGATGACGAGGAAACTCCTTCCGTGGAAAGTCCTCTGGGTGATTTCTTCTGCTGCGGATTCGGAAGGGAATGTTTGGTAAATTCTGTTCCTGTGGCTGTTGTTCCAAGCAGGGGATTTAACTGCTATTTCCCGATGCCGTTTAAGAAGAAAGCAAAGATCACACTGGAAAACCAGCATGCAAATAAAATCCCGGCGTTTTTCTATCAGGTAGATTATTGCCTTTATGATGAGCTTCCGGAAGATATTGCTTATTTCCATGCACAGTGGAGACGGGAACGGTTGACAGAAAAAACAAAAGATTATACAATTTTGGATGGAGTAAAAGGAAAAGGCCATTATATAGGAACCTACATGGCACTTACCACACTGGAACGTTACTGGTGGGGCGAGGGAGAAATGAAGTTTTATATTGACGGAGATGAGGAGTATCCGACCATCTGCGGAACAGGAACGGAAGATTACTTTGGAGGTTCCTGGAGCTTTGCCAAACAGGTGGATGGAAAAACCGTGGAACAGAATTATAACACACCATATCTGGGATATCCGTATTATTCTGCCCATGACGAACTGATCCACAATTTTTATCATAATGATGACTGCCCGCCAATGCGAGGCTTTTACAGATGGCATTTACAGGATCCGATCTGCTTTGAAGAGGATCTTCGCGTTACGATTCAGCAGATAGGCGTCGGATACCGTGGCCTGTTTGAACGACAGGATGATGTGGCAAGTGTAGCGTACTGGTATCAGACACTTCCTCATGCACCGTTCCAGCCGTTGATGTCAAAAGAGGATAGATGGCCCAGATAAAAAGGGTGGTAGAGATTGAAAAAACAGGTATTTTGCGGGGTATTTGCCCTGGCTCTGGCAGTGACAGGATGTGGAGTCCAGAAGAAGGAGGCTGCATCTGATATTGTGCCGGAGAACAGACAGGAACTGACGATCCTTCATATGGATGCAGACATAGAGGGCTTTGATTCTTTTATCAGTCAGGCGGAAAAGGATCTTGGAATAGAGATCCATATCGAAAAATGTCCGGCTAATGCGGACAACCGCCAGGCCAAAATAGCAACTCTTCTGACATCAGGAGATGATTCTGTTGATCTGATCACAGTAAATGATGAGATGATATCCGAATTTAAACATAAGGGATTTCTTCTTCCGCTGGAAGATACGGTTATGACAGAGGAGACAGCGGCGAATTTTCCACAGGAATACCTGAAAGAAATATGCATGTCAGACGGACATATTTTTTCGGTACCGTTCAAAATGGATATCATGGCATTCTGGGTGAATCAGGAATTGCTGGATCAGGCTGGTCTGGACAGACTCTCCTGTCTCAGTGATCTTGAGATTCTTCAGAAAAAGCTTCAGAATACGGGAAAATATGCATACGGGGATGCATGGGAGATTTCTTACATATATAATAGTATCAGCGAGTATGTCGATTTTTTCGGAGGAGATTATACAGACTGGACGGATCCGAAAACAAGAGAAGCGGCAGAATATATGAAGCGAATGCTGGATACAGGGATGATATCAGAGGAGAATCTGATCGACCAGCATGACCAGCTGAATGAAAAATTTATAAACGGCCAGTATGGATGTATGTTCATGTATACCGGTGCGTTGAGTACCTTTCAGAATACAGGCGTGTATAGAAAAGATAAGATCCATATGGCACCATTTCCGGAATTTGACGAGAAGGTGACCAATATCGCAACCTGGCAGTATGTACTGAATAAAAATTCTGATCATAAAGAAGCAGCTCTGAAGTTTCTTCAGTATGTGTCCGGATATGAGGCCAGTAAAAATTACGGACAGCTGACAAAAATGTGTCCGGCAAGACTGGATGTGATCGAGGATAAGAATTTTGATCTGGATGGCATTGAAATGATCCGGCAATATCTGAAAGATTATAAGCTGAAGGCAAGACCACTGTGTGCTGATTCCATAGAAGCTGTTTCGTCTATGGGAACGGAATTTCAGAAATATGTGCTGGGACAGAAAACAGAAGCGGAATTTTTTGCCGGGGCACAGAACTGCATAGACCAGTATTACAAAAAAGCATCGTACTGATGCTTTTTTTGTTTTGAAAAAATAAGAACTTTTTTTCAAAACATATTGACAAATATTTTACATGGTGATATCTTAAAGACTGTAGATGTTAGCACTCCACTAAAATGAGTGCTAACAGATATAAAAAAAGAATCAACATCCGTCAGGAAGAATAAAAAGGAAAGGAGATGGCTTCATGGAAGAGGTGTTGAATGAGCGCAAGCAAAAAATCTTAAAAGCAATCATCAAGACCTATATGGAGACCGGAGAACCGGTTGGTTCCAGGACCATTTCCAAGTATGCGGATCTCAATGTAAGTTCCGCAACGATCCGAAATGAAATGTCAGACCTGACAGATATGGGCTATATCGTCCAGCCTCATACCTCAGCAGGAAGGATTCCTTCAGATAAAGGCTACAGACTTTACGTCAATGAGCTGATGAAGGAGAAGGAAGCAGAGGTTGCAGAGTTGCGAGATCTGATCATTGAGAAGACAGATAAGATGGATAAGGTGCTTAAGAAGGTTGCGAAGGTTCTTGCTTCCAATACTAATTATGCTACCATGGTTTCCGTTCCGCAATATAGTGGCAACAAGATCAAGTTCATCCAACTGTCCAGAATGAGTGAGCTTCAGCTTGTGGCAGTGGTTGTCAGTGACAACAACACAGTCCGGAACCAGATCATCAATCTGGATGAGGAAATGGACGACCAGACGATCCTGAAACTGAATCTTCTTCTTAACACTAATCTCAATGGGATCCCGATCCAGGATATCAACCTTGGGATGATCGCCAGACTGAAGGAACAGGCAGGCAGCCACAGCGGTGTGGTGGCAACGGTTCTGGATGCAGTGGCAGCCACCATTCATGTGGAAGAGGAAGATATGGAGATCTATACTTCAGGTGCAACGAACATCTTCAAGTATCCGGAGCTTGCCGATAAAGAGAAGGCAACGGAGCTGATCTCCGCATTTGAGGAGAAGCATGAACTTGCCGATCTTGTAAAAGAACAGATGTCAGATGGAGAGAATACAGGAATCCAGGTTTACATCGGTGATGAGATGCCGATCCAGACCATGAAGGACTGCAGCATTGTAACTGCCAGATATGAACTGGGAGACGGAATGTACGGAACCATCGGGATCATCGGTCCCAAACGAATGGATTATGAGAATGTAGTGGACAGTCTGAAGGAACTGAAGAATCATCTGGATGACGTTTTGAAAAAGAAGAAAACTTAGAAAGGCGGTAGAAAAAAAGTGTCGGAGGAAACAAAGAAAACATCCGAAGAGCAGGAAGCGGAGAAGGAAATCCCCGTAACTGACGGAAATCAGGAAGAAGAAAACCTGACACCGGAGGGAGAAGATCTGCCGGAGGAAGAAAACAATACTCCAGGCGAAGAAGCTGCCTCAGAGGATAAAAAAGAAGAAAAATCAAAAACTTCCTTCTTCGGAAAGAAGAAAAAAGATAAATCTGAGCAGAAGGTGGAGGAACTTACCGATCGCCTGAAGCGTACCATGGCTGAATTTGATAATTTCCGTAAAAGAACGGAAAAAGAAAAATCCAGCATGTACATCATCGGAGCAAAAGAGATCGTTGAAAAGATCCTGCCGGTTGTGGATAACTTCGAAAGAGGTCTTGCACAGGCACAGGAAGGCGATGCTTTTGCAGATGGAATGAAAATGATCTACAAGCAGCTTACCACAACACTGGATGAGCTTGGTGTGAAGCCGATCGAAGCAGTGGGAAAGGAATTCAACCCGGATTTCCATAATGCAGTGATGCATGTGGAGGATGAAGAGGTTGGAGAGAACATCGTGGTGGAAGAATTCCAGAAGGGTTACACCTACAAGGATTTCGTAGTACGCCACAGTATGGTAAAGGTTGCGAACTAACTGACAACAAACTTTATTTTAACAGATACAGACTAAAACAGGAGGAAAAAATCATGGGAAAGATTATTGGTATTGACTTAGGTACAACAAACAGCTGTGTAGCCGTAATGGAAGGTGGACAGCCGACAGTTATCGCAAATACAGAAGGCGCAAGAACAACACCATCCGTTGTAGCATTCACAAAAACAGGAGAGCGTCTGGTAGGTGAGCCTGCAAAACGTCAGGCAGTTACAAATGCAGACAGAACGATCTCCTCTATCAAAAGAGAGATGGGTACCGATTACCGTGTAACCATCGATGACAAGAAATATTCTCCACAGGAGATCTCCGCAATGATCCTTCAGAAACTGAAAAAGGATGCAGAGGCATATCTTGGTGAGAAAGTAACAGAGGCAGTTATCACAGTTCCGGCTTACTTCAACGATGCTCAGCGTCAGGCTACCAAAGATGCAGGTAAGATCGCAGGTCTTGATGTAAAACGTATCATCAACGAGCCTACAGCAGCAGCTCTTGCATATGGCCTTGACAATGAGAAAGAGCAGAAGATCATGGTATATGACCTTGGCGGCGGTACATTCGATGTATCTGTGATCGAGATCGGTGATGGCGTTATCGAGGTTCTTTCCACAGCTGGTAACAACCGTCTTGGTGGAGATGACTTTGATAAGAAAGTTACAGATTACATGCTTTCCGAGTTCAAGAGAACAGAGGGCGTAGATCTTAGCAACGATAAGATGGCTCTTCAGAGACTGAAAGAGGCAGCTGAGAAGGCTAAGAAAGAGCTTTCTTCCGCAACAACAACAAACATCAACCTTCCGTTCATCACAGCAACTGCTGAGGGACCGAAGCATTTCGATATGAACCTTACAAGAGCTAAATTTGATGAGCTGACACATGATCTTGTAGAGATGACAGCAGAGCCGGTTCGCCGTGCACTGTCTGATGCAGGTATCACAGCTTCTGAGCTTGGCCAGGTACTTCTGGTTGGTGGTTCTTCCCGTATCCCGGCTGTACAGGATAAGGTAAGACAGTTAACTGGCAAAGAGCCAAGCAAGAACCTGAACCCGGATGAGTGTGTTGCACTTGGTGCTTCCGTACAGGGTGGTAAACTTGCAGGTGATGCAGGTGCCGGTGATATCCTTCTTCTGGATGTTACTCCACTGTCACTGTCCATCGAGACAATGGGTGGTATCGCAACTCGTCTGATCGAGAGAAATACTACAATTCCTACAAAGAAGAGCCAGATCTTCTCCACAGCAGCAGATAACCAGACAGCTGTAGATATCAACGTTGTACAGGGTGAGCGTCAGTTCGCGAAAGACAACAAATCCCTCGGCCAGTTCCGTCTGGATGGAATCCCGCCAGCACGTCGTGGAGTTCCGCAGATCGAGGTAACATTTGATATTGATGCCAACGGTATCGTTAATGTATCCGCTAAAGACCTTGGAACAGGTAAAGAGCAGCACATCACAATCACAGCTGGTTCCAATATGTCCGATTCCGATATCGACAAAGCTGTCAAAGAAGCAGCTGAGTTCGAGGCTCAGGATAAGAAACGTAAAGAGGCGATCGACACAAGAAACAATGCAGACTCCATGGTATTCCAGGTTGAGAATGCACTGAAAGAAGCTGGCGACAAGCTTGACGCAAACGATAAAGCAAGTGTTGAGGCTGACCTCAATGCACTGAAAGATCTTCTTGCACAGACAGCAAATGCTCAGGAGCTTACTGATTCTCAGGTTGCAGATATCAAGGCTGCACAGGAGAAGATGATGGAGAGCGCTCAGAAGCTGTTCTCCAAGATGTATGAGCAGACTCAGGGAGCTCAGGGTCAGGCTGGTCCTGGACCGGATATGGGTAACATGGGCGGAAACGCTGGTGCCCAGGGCGGAAATGAAGCAGGATACGGCGATGATGTTGTAGATGCTGATTACAAGGAAGTCTAAGACAAGTAGGAAATAATTACAATGGCTGATAAAAGAGATTATTATGAAGTCTTAGGTGTGGATAAAAACGCCGATGACGCAACATTAAAAAAAGCATATCGTAAGCTGGCCAAGAAATATCACCCGGATGTAAATCCGGGTGATAAAGAGGCTGAAGCGAAATTCAAAGAGGCGACAGAGGCTTACTCCGTTTTAAGTGATGCCGACAAGAGAAGACAGTATGATCAGTTTGGTCATGCAGCATTCGAAAACGGCGGCGGAGGCGGTGCCGGCGGCTTTGGTGGATTCGACTTCAACGGTGCGGATATGGGAGACATCTTCGGAGATATCTTCGGAGACCTGTTCGGCGGCGGAGGCAGAACTAGACGGGCCAACAATGGACCGATGAAGGGTGCCAACCTTCGTGCACGTGTGAACATTACTTTTGAGGAAGCGGTTTTCGGATGCGAGAAAGAGCTGGAGATCGTTCTCAAAGATGAGTGTACCACATGTCACGGAACCGGAGCGAAACCTGGAACATCACCGGTCACATGTCCGAAATGCAAAGGCCAGGGTCAGATCGTTTACACTCAGCAGTCCATGTTTGGTATGGTACGTAATGTTCAGACCTGTCCGGACTGTAATGGAACCGGTAAGGTGATCAAGGACAAATGCAGTGCCTGCCGTGGAACTGGATATACCTCTTCCAGAAAGAAGATCCAGGTATCTGTACCGGCAGGTATTGATAATGGTCAGTGTATCCGTATCCGCGAAAAAGGTGAACCGGGAACCAATGGCGGTCCGAGAGGAGATCTGCTGGTTGAGGTAAATGTAGCCCGTCATCCGATCTTCCAGAGACAGGATATGAATATCTTTTCAACAGCTCCGATCACATTTGCACAGGCTGCACTTGGCGGTGAGATGCGTATTAATACCGTTGACGGTGAGGTTTCCTATGAGGTGAAACCGGGAACACAGACGGATACAAGAATCCGCCTGAAGGGCAAAGGTGTTCCGTCATTACGTAACAAGAACGTTCGTGGTGATCACTATGTAACACTGGTAGTCCAGACTCCGACAAATCTCAATGAGGAAGCAAAGAAAGCTCTGGAAGCTTTTGATGCGGCATGTGGAAACCGTCCGTCAGAGGACAGCACATCCGAGACTTCCGAAAAAACCGAAAAGAAGAAAAAAGGTTTCCGTGAGAAAGTTAAGGAAATGTTTGAGGAATAAATAAAGTGAAAACAGGAAAGAGGCACAAAATGCCTCTTTCTTTTTTTTCTGTATTCGTGTATATTAAAAGAAGTGCCCGTTTTCGGGACAATAGAAAACAGGCGACAGACTGGAATGAAAATCCGTAAATGTGTATACAGCATAAGGAGATATAAAAGATGAAATGGAACCGTTTTACACTTAAGACAAAAACAGAGGCAGAGGATATTGTGATCTGTACACTTGCCGAGGTGGGAATTGAAGGTGTGGAGATCCAGGACAAGCAGCCGCTGACCGATGAGGATAAGGCACAGATGTTTGTGGATATTATGCCGGAAGAACCAGCAGATGACGGGATCGCATATCTGAACTTCTATCTGGAAGAGGATGCGGATACCGAGGCAATCCTGAAAGATGTGAAGGCTGCACTGGAGGATCTGAGAAGCTTTGTGGATATCGGAGAGGCAACCATCACAGAATCCCAGACAGAGGACAAGGACTGGATCAATAACTGGAAACAGTACTTCCATCAGTTCTATGTAGACGATATTCTGATCGTACCGTCCTGGGAAGAAGTGAAGGCAGAAGATAAGGACAAGATGATCCTCCACATTGATCCGGGAACTGCCTTTGGTACAGGAATGCATGAGACCACACAGCTTGTGATCCGTCAGCTGAAGAAATTTGTGAAGCCGGGAATGGAGATCCTTGATGTGGGAACCGGAAGTGGAATCCTGGGAATCGTTGCACTGAAGCTTGGTGCAGGTCATGTGGTTGGTACAGATCTTGATCCCTGTGCAGTTTCGGCAGTATCTGAGAACAAGGAGGCCAACCAGATCGAGGAGAAATCCTTTGACATGATGATCGGAAACATCATCGATGACAAAGAAGTTCAGGAACAGGTCGGATATGAGAAATATGATATCGTAACTGCAAATATCCTGGCAGATGTTCTGGTACCGTTGACTCCGGTGATCGTTGCACAGATGAAAAAAGGCGCTTACTACATTACATCAGGCATTCTGGATGTAAAGGAGGATGTCGTAGTGAAGGCTGTAAAAGACGCCGGACTGACGCTTGTTGAGGTGACTCATCAGGGCGAGTGGGTATCTGTGACAGCAAGAAAGGACTGATCTCATGCAGCGATTTTTTGTGGAACCTCATCAGATTGACGGGGACAGACATGAGATCCATATCACAGGAAGTGATGTCAATCATATTGTCAATGTACTCCGCATGAAAAAAGACGAGGAGCTCTGGATCAGCGATAAGGAAAAAGAATATCACTGTGTGATCGAAAACGCAGGGGAGAATGAAGTCCTGCTTCATATCCTCTATGTACAGGAGCCGGATTATGAGCTGCAGAATCGTATTTATCTTTTTCAGGGACTGCCGAAGGCTGATAAGATGGAGCTGATCATCCAGAAGGCAGTAGAGCTTGGAGCATATTCCGTAGTTCCGGTTTCAACCAGACGCTGCGTGGTAAAACTGGATAACAAAAAAGCAGAAAAAAAAGTATCCCGCTGGCAGCAGATCGCAGAAAGTGCGGCAAAACAGTCCAAGCGTATGCTGGTGCCGGAGGTACATTCTGTGATGACCTTTAAAGAAGCCCTTGTCTATGCAAAAGAACTGGACGTTCTATTGATCCCTTATGAGCTTGCAAAGGGAATGAAAGAGACGAAAGAACTGATCCGGTCGATCGAACCGGGAAAAAGCATCGGTGTCTTTATCGGCCCTGAGGGTGGTTTTGAAGAGCAGGAAGTGGCAGATGCCATGGAAGCCGGTGCGAAACCCATCACCCTGGGACACCGGATCTTACGAACAGAAACTGCGGGACTCGCAGTACTTTCTGTTCTGATGTTTCAACTGGAGGATGAATAAACTATGGAAGCATATTTTGACAATTCCGCGACAACGAGATGCTTCGATGAAGTAAAGGATATTGTCTGCAAAACCATGACAGAAGATTTCGGAAATCCTTCTGCCATGCATAAAAAGGGAATGGAAGCGGAGAATTATGTCCGCAGAAGTGCCCAGACCCTTGCAAAATTACTGAAAGTGAATGAAAAAGAGATTCTTTTTACCTCCGGTGGAACAGAATCGGACAATCTTGCTATTATCGGTGGCGTGGAAGCCAACAAGCGTATGGGAAACCATATCATTACAACGGCAGTGGAGCACGCGGCAGTGGCCCAGCCTTTTGCCTATCTGAAAGAACAGGGCTATGAGGTGACCATTCTTCCTGTGGATCATCAGGGAGTTGTGAAACTGGATGCACTGGAAGCAGCTCTGCGCCCGGATACCATTCTGGTGTCTGTGATGTACGTGAACAATGAGGTGGGAGCCGTGATGCCGGTAGAAGAGATCGGAAAGCTTGTCCATGAAAAAAGTCCGAAAGCACTTTTTCATGTAGATGCCATCCAGGCATTCGGAAAGTATCGTATCTATCCGAAAAAGCTGGGGATCGATCTTCTTTCTGTGAGCAGCCACAAGATCCATGGACCAAAGGGCGTAGGCTTTCTCTATATTAACGAAAAAGTAAGAGTACAGCCGCAGATCCTTGGAGGCGGACAGCAGAACGGCATGCGTTCCGGAACAGACAATGTGCCGGGGATCGCAGGCCTTGGCGTTGCCGCAGAGATGGTATATACGGATTTTGATAAAAAAATACAGCACCTTTATGACCTGAAAGAACGGATGGCAGAGGGACTTTCAAAGCTTGGAGACATCACCATCAACGGAATGCCTTTAAGAGAAGGGGCACCGCACATCATGAGCGTGACTTTTCATGGAGTCCGAAGCGAAGTCCTGCTCCATACACTGGAAGAATTCGGAGTATATATTTCCGCAGGAAGTGCATGCTCCAGTCATAAGAGAAAACCAAGTGCAACACTGACAGCTATAGGCTTGAGCAGAGCCGATGTGGAAAGTACCGTCCGCATCAGCTTCTGTGAGGAAAATATCTTTGAAGAGGTAGATTACTGCCTGGAAGCACTGGGAAAAACAATTCCGATGCTGCGCAGGTATGCACGTCGATAGAGAATACAGAAGAAAGGGATTTTTATGTTAGTACATGCATTTCTGATCAAATATGCGGAAATTGCCCTTAAGGGAAAAAACCGCTATCGTTTTGAAGATGCTCTCGTACATCAGATGGAGATCGCACTCTCCAAGATCGAGGGAGATTTTGAAGTAAAAAAAGAGCAGGGAAGAGTTTATGTATTCTGCCCGGAGAATTATGATTACGATGAGGCTGTAGATGCTCTGCAGCATGTATTCGGTATTGTAGGCATCTGCCCGGTTATGATCTATGAAGAACAGGGCTTTGAGAAGCTTGCCGAAGATGTTGTGGGTTATATGAAGCAGTGGCATCCGGATTTTAATGGAAGCTTCAAGGTCTGGACACGCCGCGCAAAGAAATCCTATCCGATCAGCTCCATGGAAGTCAGCGCTGAGCTTGGCGGACGTATCCTGGATGCGTTCCCGGAGGCAAGTGTAGATGTTCATCATCCGGAGCTGGATCTTTCTGTTGAGATCCGTGACAAGATTTACGTATATTCCCAGACCATTCCGGGCGCAGGCGGAATGCCCATCGGAACAAACGGAAAAGCCATGCTTCTTCTTTCCGGTGGGATCGACAGTCCGGTTGCCGGCTATATGATCGCAAAACGTGGTGTCAAGATCGATGCGGTATATTTCCATGCACCGCCCTACACCAGTGAGCGCGCAAAACAGAAGGTAGTGGATCTTGCCCGCCTGGTAGCCAAATACAGCGGACCGATCCGTCTCCATGTAGTTAACTTTACAGATATACAGCTTTATATTTATGATCAGTGTCCTCATGATGAGCTTACTATTATCATGAGAAGATATATGATGCGTATTGCCGAGCATTTCGCTAAAAAAGACCGTTGTCTCGGACTTATCACAGGTGAGAGCATCGGACAGGTTGCAAGCCAGACCTTACAGAGCCTTGCTTCTACAAATGAGGTCTGCACACTTCCGGTATATCGTCCGGTGATCGGCTTTGATAAAGAGGAGATCGTCCGTATTTCCAGAAAGATCGATACCTTTGAGACTTCCATTCAGCCGTTTGAGGATTGCTGTACCATCTTTGTAGCGAAACATCCTGTAACAAAGCCGAATCTTAAGGTGATCCGCCGTTCTGAGCAGAAGCTTTCTGAGAAGATCGATGAGCTTATGGAAACGGCTCTGAATACCACAGAGATCATTGAAATTCAGTGATCCGTTTTTAGATAAGAAAAAACAAACAGGGAACCTCGCTGCAGAGGTTCCCTGGAATTACCGATATATCAGGAAAAGGGAGTTCATTGAGAACAGAAGGATTCTGAAAGCATGAAAAAAGAGGAACTGTATCCGATACAGTTCCTCTCAAATATACAGTATAGATTAGTCGATTGTATATTTGGAAATAATCTGCATTACGTTATCCAGAGCAGCGCCATCTGCATGGATGTTGAGGTCGATCGGCTTGGAAAGATCCAGGCTGAAGATACCCATGATGGATTTTGCATCGATCACATATCTTCCGGATACTAAATCAAAATCGCAGTCGAATTTGCTGATCTCGTTTACGAATGCTTTCACCTTATCGATGGAATTCAGTGAGATTTTAGCTGTTTTCATTATAATAACCTCCCTTGATAAATTTTTGTTGTTTTACAGCTTTCATCTTACCTGTCAGTACCCAAAAAGTCAAGGTGAAAAGAGATAAAAATTGTTTTAATAATTAGTTAAAGTGTAAAAAAAGTGAGGAAAAATGGGAAATAAAGTTGCATTACACAACCTGGGCTGCAAAGTAAATGCCTATGAGATCGAGGCCATGCAGCAGCTTCTGGAGGAGGCGGGATATGAGATCGTGCCTTTTGAGCCGGGAGCGGATATTTATGTGATCAATACCTGCACAGTAACCAATATTGCAGACAGAAAATCAAGACAGATGCTCCACAAAGCAAAAAAAATGAATCCGGAAGCGATCGTGGTGGCAACGGGCTGTTATGTACAAACCGGTGGCGAGAAACTGGAAAAAGACGAAGCCATTGATCTTGTTCTGGGAAATAACCAGAAGATCAATATTGTGGAGGCACTGGCCGAATATGCGGAAAACAAACCGGGCCATGGTTCCCATGTGATCAAGATCAATCAGACAAAAGAGTATGAGGAACTTTCCATTGATCATACAGCAGAACATGTAAGGGCATATATCAAGGTTCAGGACGGATGCAATCAGTTCTGTACGTACTGTATCATTCCCTATGCAAGAGGCCGTGTCAGAAGCCGGAATATTGAAAGTGTGCTGAAGGAGGTCCGTGCACTTGCGGAAAAAGGGTATAAGGAAGTGGTCCTTACAGGAATCCATTTAAGCTCCTATGGAGTGGATTTCCCGGAGGAGAAAAAAGAGACACTGCTTTCTCTGATCCGTGCTGTGCATGAGATCGAAGGAATCAGGCGTATCCGTCTGGGATCGCTGGAACCGGGAATCGTTACAAGAGAATTTGCGGAAGGGATCGCGGCGCTGCCGAAGGTATGCCCGCATTTCCATCTTTCCCTGCAGAGTGGCTGTGATGAGACCCTAGAGAGGATGAACCGCAGATACAGAAGCGGGGAATACAGAGAGCGCTGTGAGCTTTTAAGAGAAGTGTATGGAAATCCGGCACTGACAACGGATGTGATCGTAGGCTTTCCGCAGGAATCGGAGGAAGAATTCCGGAAATCCTATGATTTTGTGGACAGCATCCGTTTTTATGAGACTCATATCTTCAAATATTCCAGAAGACAGGGAACAAAGGCGGCTGCCATGGACGGACAGCTGACAGAGGCGGAGAAATCCTTCCGCAGTGAGAAGATGATCGAGCTGCATCATCGTCATGCAGGGGATTATGAGAAATCCATGCTTGGCAAAAACCTGGAGGTACTGATAGAGGAAGAGTATACAAAGGATGGACGGACCTGGTATCTGGGACACAGCCGGGAGTATATAAAAACTGCTGTACCGAAATCGGAAGCTTATGGCGTAAATGATATCGTAATCGTAAAGGCAGAAGGCTTTCTTGAAGAGCATATCATGACAGGTGAAGCTGTGGAGTGAAGAACGGGATCGTATGTTGAAAGGTTGTTTGTTCACTGGTAATATTTTGCGAAGCGTGTTACTGAGAACGGAGTGAACAGTAACGTTGACAGTTTGTATTCGCAATCCTCGTTAAATTTAAGATTGTAATTTATGTAAATTTATATTAAAATAAAAAAGAATATATTTTAAGGACGTGAGAGACAATGGCAGAGAATAATCTGGGAAATACACAGTATTTCAGAACAAAACCGGATCAGGAGCTTCAGGTAAAAGAAGTCCTGGATCTGGTGTACAATGCAATGGATGAGAAGGGCTACAATCCGGTGAATCAGATCGTAGGATATATTATGTCCGGAGACCCGACCTACATCACAAGCCACAAGGGTGCGAGAAGCATGATCATGAAGGTGGAGCGTGATGAGCTGGTAGAGGAGCTTCTCACCGAGTATATCAAGAATAAGTCCTGGGAACGGTAATATGAGAGTACTGGGACTGGACTATGGCTCGAAGACCGTTGGGGTTGCAGTGAGCGATCCCCTTGGTCTAACAGCCCAAGGTGTGGAAACCGTATGGCGCAAGCAGGAAAACAAGCTTCGTCGTACTCTGGCACGTATTGAAGAGATCATTTCGGAGTATCAGGTTACGGAGATCGTTCTGGGATACCCGAAAAACATGAACAATACAGTAGGAGAGCGGGCCGAGAAATCTCTGGAGTTTAAGGAAATGCTGGAGAAACGTACGGGTCTGCCTGTTGTTATGTGGGATGAGAGACTGACTACCATAGCGGCAGACCGTACTCTGGAGGAGACCGGTGTGCATAAGGAAGACCGTAAACAGTATCTGGATCAGGTAGCAGCAGTCTTTATCCTGCAGGGATATCTGGATGCTGCCGCATACAGAAGAGAGCAGCAGTAAGGCGTGGAAGAATGATCGGAAACGCAAATAGATATTTTGAGCGGATCAGGTAGCAAATGCGGATTGTGAATATCCGCTTGACAAGAACGGATAAGGAAGAATTAAATATGGAAAAAATAATATTTCAGTCAGACGACGGCACAGCTGCTGAGTTTTACGTAGAGGAGCAGACCAATATTGCGGGTGTGACTTATCTTTTGGTGTCCGATTCACAGGATGAGGAAGCAGACGCATATATTCTGAAGGATATTTCAGCTCCGGGAAGCACAGAAGCCTGTTATGAGATGGTCGAGGATGATGACGAACTTCAGGCTGTATATGCAGTTTTTCAGCAGATGCTGGATGACGTGAATTTTGAATGGAGGAGCGATTTTTGAAAAGCGAGAACAACGATGACAACAAAAATGCGGAGAGCAGAGTACAAGTTTCCGCAGGCGGTGCCAGAAGAACCGCAGCAAGACAAAAGAATGCCGGATCAAGAACAAGACAGTATCGTGGTGGTAGCAAAAACCGTCAGGATAAGCCTTTCCGGCCAACAGCAAAGAAAACAGCAGCCGGTGGCGCTGTAAAAAACAGCAGAAACACACAGAAACCGGCAAAGACCGGCGGCAGGCCATCCGGTCGGAAAACCGGCCGCAGAACAACATCCAAGCTTAAGATCATACCACTTGGCGGTCTGGAGCAGATCGGAATGAACATTACCGCTTTTGAGTATGGCGACAGTATTGTAGTTGTAGACTGTGGTCTTTCTTTCCCTGAGGACGATATGTTGGGAATCGATCTGGTCATTCCTGATGTAACATACCTTAAGGAAAATATTTCCAAGGTGAAGGGATTTGTGATCACTCATGGACATGAGGATCATATCGGAGCTCTTCCGTATGTGTTGAAAGAAATCAATGTTCCGATCTATGCTACCAAGCTGACACTGGGACTGATCCGCAACAAACTGAAAGAGCATAACCTTATGCGTTCTACCAAATTGAAAGAGGTAAAACACGGGCAGGTGATCAATCTTGGGGATTTCGCTGTGGAATTTATCAAAACGAATCACAGTATCCAGGATGCATCCGCACTTGCTATTTATTCACCGGTGGGAATCGTGATACACACAGGAGACTTTAAAGTTGATTATACACCGGTATTTGGAGATGCCATCGATCTGCAGCGTTTTGCAGAGATCGGCAAGAAGGGTGTGCTTGCACTGATGTGTGAGAGTACCAATGCAGAGAGACCGGGATTTACAATGTCCGAGCGTACAGTGGGACATGTATTTGATAATCTTTTTAATGAGTACCGTACATCCAGGATCATCATTGCAACCTTTGCATCCAACGTGGATCGTGTGCAGCAGATCATTAACACTGCATACCGGTTCGGAAGAAAGGTTGCTGTGGAAGGCCGCAGTATGGTCAATGTTATTTCCGTAGCGTCAGAGCTTGGCTATCTGCAGATTCCGGAGAACACACTGATCGAGATCGATCAGGTGAAGAATTATCCGGACGACAAGGTGGTTCTGATCACAACAGGAAGTCAGGGTGAGTCCATGGCGGCACTTTCCCGTATGGCAGCCAATATCCATAAGAAGATCACGATCAAGCCTAACGATACCATCATCTTCAGCTCCAATCCGATCCCCGGAAATGAAAAGGCAGTTTCCAAGGTCATCAACGAACTGTCTATGAAGGGAGCCAAGGTTATTTTCCAGGATGTCCATGTTTCTGGACATGCCTGCCAGGAGGAGATCAAGCTGATCTACTCCCTCGTAAAACCGAAATATGCCATTCCAATCCATGGTGAGTACCGTCATCTGACTGCACAGAAACACATTGTGGAAGATCTGGGAATCCCGAAGGAGAATATTTTTATCCTTTCTTCCGGAAATGTTCTGGAGTTGGACGGACAGGATGCCAAGGTGACAGGAAGCGTTCATACAGGTGCGATCTTCGTAGACGGACTTGGCGTTGGCGATGTGGGAAATATCGTACTCCGTGACCGTCAGCACCTGTCTGAAGATGGAATCATGATCGTAGTTATGACACTGGAGCGCCACAGTAATGTAGTTCTCGCAGGTCCGGATATCGTTTCCAGAGGTTTTGTGTATGTAAGAGAATCTGAGGATCTTATGGAGCATGCCAGACAGGTTGTGGAAACTGCACTGGATTCCTGCCTGGAGAACAATATCACGGACTGGGGCAAGATCAAAACCGAGGTCAAGGATGCCCTTGGAGAGTATCTGTGGAAACGGACCAAGAGAAATCCTATGATCCTGCCTATCATTATGGAGGCGTAGGTTCATGGATGAGATCAGCATGGAGATCGAGAATCTTCTCGATGCTGTGCACAGAAGCGATGAATATCAGGAATATCAGAAACAGGCAGCCCAGCTTGAAGGGGATCCTGAGCTGAAAGCCAGAGTGATGAGATTCCGTGGAGATAATTTCAGACTGCAGAATCATTCAGACAAGGATGAGCTGTTCCATATTGCGGAACAGCTCAATCAGGAGTCTGCAAGTCTGAGACAGAACCTGAAAGTAAATGCCTATCTCGACGCAGAGCTTGCGCTGTGCAGACTGATGCAGCGGATATGCAGGACGCTGGTGGACGGAATCGACATACAGATTCCTGACTTATAGGAGGAAAGACTATGGCAGACACAAGAGACAAGGTTGGCAGGGCCGGCGTTTTTCTGGCTGGAGGGGTATTTAAAACCGCTGTATATATCTTTATTATCGTATTTCTGATCTGGGTTGGAAAATCAGCATATCAGTTTGGCTACGATGTGTTTAACCAGCAGGCTATGAGCCCGGGAGAGGGACAGCAGGTCACGGTAGTCATAAAAGAAGGTGCCTCTGCATATAAAGTAGGCAAGACACTGGAGCAGAAGGGTCTTATCAAGGATGCGCTTGCATTTACCATACAGGAAAGAATGTCCGCATATCACGGACAGATCAAAGCAGGTACATACCTTCTCAGTACAGCTTATACACCGACCAGGATCATTGCAGTGCTGTCAGGAGAAGAGAGCAAGGAAGGATCGAACAGCCAGTGATCGTAGAAGAACGCATGCAGACCTATATCAATTCACTGGATATGGGGAATACTCCATTTCTGCAGGAGTTGGAGACAAAGGCACTTGCAGACCGGGTGCCGATCATCCGGAGAGATATGCAGAGCTTTATGAGGATGCTTCTGGCACTGAAACAACCGAAGCGCATTTTGGAGGTGGGGACTGCCGTAGGCTTCTCCACACTTCTTATGTGTGAGTATGGGCCGGAAGATATGGAAATTGTTACCATAGAGAATTATGAAAAAAGAATTCCTGTCGCAAAGGATAATTTCAGGCGCGCAGGAAGAGAGTCACAGATCACGCTTCTGGAGGGAGATGCCGGAGAAATCCTGAAGAATCTTACCGGAACCTTTGATATGATCTTCATGGACGCAGCCAAGGGCCAGTATATCCACTGGCTTCCTGACGTGCTGAGACTGATGAAAGAGGGAAGCGTGCTGGTATCTGACAACGTGCTGCAGGAAGGGGATATTATTGAATCTCATTATCTTGTGGAACGGCGTAACCGTACAATCTATAAAAGAATGAGAGAATATCTCTGGCAGCTGACTCACAGCCCGGTGCTTCGTACATCGGTGCTTCCTCTTGGAGACGGAGCGGCTGTAAGTGTAAAAACAGGAGAACAGGTTTATGAAACGACCAGAACTATTGGTTCCGGCGAGCAGCCTTGAGGTTTTAAAGGTTGCCGTCATATATGGTGCAGATGCTGTTTACATCGGCGGAGAAGCTTTTGGACTTCGTGCAAAGGCTAAGAATTTTTCAAAAGAAGATATGTGTGAGGGAATCGCATTTGCCCATTCCCATGGTGTAAAGGTTTATGTGACAGTAAACATCCTGGCGCATAACCGTGATCTTGAGGGTGTAAGGGAATATCTTCAGGAACTGAAGGAGATCGGACCGGACGCACTGATCATCGCAGATCCGGGAATCTTTATGTATGCAAAGGAAATCTGCCCGGAGATCGAGCGTCACATCAGTACACAGGCAAATAATACCAATTATGAGACTTACCGTTTCTGGTATAACCTTGGTGCCAAACGTGTGGTAAGTGCAAGAGAGCTTTCTCTGGAAGAGATCCGGGAGATCCGGGCACATATTCCGGAGGATATGGAGATTGAAACGTTTATTCACGGTGCCATGTGCATTTCCTATTCCGGAAGATGTCTTCTCAGTAACTTTATGGCAGGAAGAGATGCCAATCAGGGAGCCTGTACCCATCCCTGCAGATGGAAATATTCTGTTGTGGAGGAGAAGCGTCCGGGAGAATACATGCCGGTATTTGAAAATGAGAGAGGAACTTTTATTTTTAATTCCAAGGATCTCTGTATGGTAGAACATATGGAAGATATCCTTACAAGCGGTATTGACAGCCTGAAGATCGAAGGACGTATGAAAACAGCTCTTTATGTGGCAACAGTGGCAAGAACCTACCGCAAAGCCATTGACGACTGTATGGAAAGTCCGGAAAAATATCATGCAAATATGCCGTGGTATCAGGAGCAGATCTCAAACTGTACCTACCGTCAGTTTACCACCGGATTTTTCTACGGAAAGCCGGATGAGAATACCCAGATCTATGACAGCAACACATATGTAAGAGAATACACATATCTTGGATTTGCAGAAGAGATCGATGAGAGAGGTCTGGCAAGACTGACACAGAGAAACAAGTTTTCTGTAGGAGAGACCATCGAGATCATGAAACCGGACGGAAGGAATATTCCGGTCACAGTGGAAGCCATTTATAATGAAGAGGGCGAAGCTATGGAGAGTGCACCACATGCTCAGCAGAGGATCTATGTGAAACTGACTGAGATGCCGGAGGTATTTGATATTCTCCGAAGAGGTGAATGATCCGAAAGGGTGGATAAGAGAGTAAAGGGGAGAACGAAAAGAACGTTCTCCCCTTTACTGATTTTCAGGAAAAAGAGTACGGAGTTTTCGAAGAGCGTTCTTTTCGATACGGGATACATAGGAGCGGCTGATGGAGAGATTTTCAGCAATCTCTCGCTGGGTCAGTGGCTCCTGGCCATTCAAACCGTAGCGGCAGCAGATCACCTGGTATTCCTTTGGGGAGAGTACTGTCCGGATATAACGGAGAAGATAGGAAATGCTGTCCCTTTTGAAACAATCATCCACAACATCAACGGGTGGACTTTCAATGATATCGAGAAGGCTGATCTCGTTGCCTTCCCGGTCTGTGCCGATGGGTTCATAGAGAGAAACTTCTCTGGAACGTTTCCTGCGGGCACGGAACATCATGAGAAGCTCATTGTCAATGCACCGTGCAGCATAAGTGGAAAGCTTGGAAGTCCGGCTGGGATCAAAGGTGGAAATGGCTTTGATCAGACCTATGGTGCCTATGGAGATCAGATCATCCTGATCCTCGTCACATCCCTGATATTTTTTTGCAACATGTGCTACGAGGCGGAGATTGTGTTCGATAAGGATATTTTTTGCTTCCGGATCGCCCCTTTGGAGCTGTAGAAGATAGAACTGCTCTTCCGCAAAAGAAAGCGGTTTCAGAAAGGTTTTCAAGGGTTCACCTCAAAGGGGATTTCCTTATAGCTTATGAGCCGGACGTGCTTTTCGTGCTTTTCCAACAGAAACTTTATAAAAAGGACAGAGGCGAACACCTGTTGCGCCACATTCTGATCTGGTGTATAATCATAAAATACGAGTGACAACAATCAGTGTATATTGATGAGGAGTATATATTTTGAAAAAGAGGATAGAACAGCTTCTTAACGGAAAATTTATTTATGAACAGCCTGGGCTTCTGTTTTCACAGGATCGTATTTTCGCTACGCTGAAGGCAGGAGAGACTACAAAGGATGAGATTTATTTCGGTACCGATGACAACCGCAGGATCAGTGGCTTTGTGACTTCATCTGACCGGAGACTGGTGCCCGGATTTGACCGCTTTTCCGGAACCACAGTGCGCATGCCTTATGGGGTAGATGCAGAGGGAATGAAGCCGGGAGAGAGTTTTGAAGGCTGGCTGTGTTTTACTACCAGTATCGGAGAATATAAGCTGCCGTTCACTGTACAGGTACAGACGGAAGAGGTGAAGAGTGCAGGCAGAAAGGTATCTTCTCTGGAAGAATTTCTGCACATTGCAAAGGAAGATTTCCATGAGGCTTACCGGATCTTTACAGAACGACATTTTTCCCTGATCCTGAGTGATCAGAGCGAGAAGATCCGTTCTCTTTATGCAGGAATGTCACAGCAGCCGGTGACCTATCAGCATCTGGAGGAATTTCTGATCGCAGCCGGTGCCAAGGAAAAGGTGACATTGAGTCTGAACAGAGAAGAGGCCGGTTTTTATGATGTCAGTGAATCTGTTCAGGAATCCCTTTATATCCACAGGAGCGGATGGGGACACCTGCGGGCAGATATTGAGGTAAATGGGGATTTTCTGGAGGCAGGCAAGCATGTGGTCACAGAAGAGGATTTTATCGGAAGTACCTGTGAAATAAACTATGTGATCCGCCAGGAAAAACTGGGAAAAGGAAATCAGTACGGCGAGATCATTGTAAAAACCCCATACCAGAAACTGGTATATCACGTTCTTGCATCCAGAGGAACTGAGAGTGCCGTGAACCTGGATCTTCTGGAAAAACAGTACCGGATATCTCTGATGAAGGAATACCTGGGATATCTCTGTAAAAGAACAGATTTTCAGGCCTGGACAGCCTCTACTCATGAGAAGCTTGACCGTATGGGCGAAAACGGACTGAAATATCCGGAATATCAGCTTCTGGAAGCCTATCTTCTTCATCTGGAAGGAGAAGATGACCAGGCTTCAGAAATCCTTGAGCGTTATCAGAATAAATCCTTTCATCACAATGAACTGGAACTGGCAGGGATTTATCTGTATCTGTGTACACAGACCGGGCTGTACCGGGATAAGGAACAGGCCCTCCGCAAGGTACAGAATTTCCAGATGCAGAAGGAAGACAGCTTTATCCTTCTGAAACTGGTATTTGAAATGGATCATACGCTTTCTCCGTCAAAAAAGATCTTTCTGATGGAAGAACTTTTTGAGCGGGGATGTACAAGTCCTTTTCTGTATCTGGAAGCATGGAACCGTATTTGTGCAGATATGTCGCTGCTGCATCGAATCAATGGGTTCTGGGCCCAGGTATTCCTTTTTGCAGGAAAAGAACAGATGCTGACGGAAGAGCTGGTCATGCGCCTGGCATATCTTTCCGGCTATGAGAAAGCTTTTAACGAGAGCCTGTACCGTGCTATGGCCATGGGGTGTGAAGCCTTTCCGTCAGATGATACCGTGGAAGCTATCTGTAAATATATTATGAAGGGAAATCCAAGAAAACCGGAATATTTTCAGTGGTTTTCTGCTGCCGTGGACCGCGGGCTCCGGATCACACGGCTGTATGAATATTATGTGGAAACACTGGATACCTCTTATCGGAGAGTCCTGCCGAAACCGCTTTTGATGTATTTTACCTATAACAACAATACTCTCGGTGATTCCAAGCGTGCCTATCTGTATGCATGCATCATTGCAGGGAAGGAACGTGATCCACAGACATACGAAAGCTATCGTGAAAGCATGGAGGAATTTGCTTTCCGTAAGTTACGGGAAGGCCGGATGAATGAAAATTATGCCGCTGTTTATCAGGAATTCATGCGGGAACCATCGGACAGCGAAAAAGCGCAGGTGATCGCCTCCAGAATGTTTACCCACCGGCTGTATACGGATGATCCGAAGGTCCGTAGTGTGATCGTCCGTCACAGACAGATGAAACAGGAAGAAATCTATCCGTGTATCCATGGGATCGCTTACCCGAGGATCTGCAGCGAAGATGCGGCCGTTGTATTTCAGGATGAAAAACAGAGACGTTATGCTGCTACGGTAGATTATAATCTGACACCACTTTTCGATGATCGTGAGATGGTTCCGGCAGTGCTGGAAAAAGGGGCAGATGAACCGGCTGTGCTTTTACATTACTGTCAGGGGCAGGAGATCAGTCGTAAGAATCTGGGGATTTTTCAGAAACTGGTCCTTTCACCGGCGTTTACCGATGAATATAAGAGGCTGATCCGCAAAAAGATCCTGGATTATTATCGGGATCACGTGCAGGGAGAAGATCTGGATGCCTGTCTGGAGATGATGGATTATCGGGAATATGCCATGGTCGACCGGAAAACCCTTCTGGAGATCCTGATCCAGCGGGGACTGTTTCCGCAGGCTATGAGCGTGGTGGAAGCATTTGGATTTGAAGGAGTAGAGGAGCGTGCTCTTCTGAAGCTGGTAAGCCGTATGATCATCCGCTGTGACTGTGCGGAAGACGAAGAGCTGATCGCACTTTCCTCTCATGTATACCGACAGGGAATCTATGATGAAGTGATCCTCATGTATCTGATGAAATTCCGGTTTGGACCTGTGGATGAGCTTCTGGATATCTGGAAAAGTGCCTGTGGGTTTGAGATGGATACCTATAATCTGGAGGAGAGGATCCTTTCTCTTCTGATGTTTAACTGGGATTACCGGTCAGAGGGTGCGGATATCCTGAAAGCATATATCCGCCATTCCGGAAAAGAGAGTGTGATCGGTGCGTATCTGACTCTGATGTCTTACGGAATGTTTGTAAAAGAAATGCCGGAGATGCCGGGACTTAAGGAGTATCTGAAAAATCGCAGAGAAAAGGAGTGGCCCGGAGACCGGATCTGTGACCTGACCCTTCTGAAACTGCTTTCCGAAGAGAAAACTTCTGATGAAGAAAATCTGGAAATGGAGGAAAAAATCCTTTCTTCCTGTGTAAAGGAAGGAATGATATTTGAGTTTTTCCGGAACCTGGATCAGAGTATCCTGCGACCGTATCAGCTGGATGATAAGACTTTTGTAGAGTATCATACTTCACCGGAGGCTTCGGTCACACTGTATTATTCCTTGGATACCGGACTTGGAACTGTACCGGACTATAAAAGTGAACCGCTCAAAAATGTCTATGAGGGAATTTTTGCCAGAGCATTTACATTGTTTTATGGAGAAACCCTGCGATATTATTTCCAGACAGAAGATGAAACCGGTGTACACAAAACGGAAGAAAAAATACTGACCATGAACCAGAGTAGTGATCAGGCATCCAGCAAATATCAGCTGATCAATCAGATACTCTGTGCAAGAAAACTTGAGAAAGAAACGGAAGTGAAGGAGAAGCTGGCACAGTATCTCCGGCAGGAACAGTACGTTAATGAAATGTTTGTCATAGAGAAGGAACCGGAAAGATGAATGAAATTCGTGACTTGATCATAGGAATTGATATTGGAAAAGAATACACACAGATCTGTTATTATGACAGAAAAGCAGAAGAAGCCCGTTCTCTTTCCATGAAGGTAGGAGCCAGTCAGTACGAAGCTCCGGGCTGTATCTGCTATCGTACCGATCACGGTGATTACTGCGTAGGTCTGGAAGCAGAGTATTTTGCCAGGGAAAAGGGCGGGATCATGATCGGAAATATTTATGATATCTGTCAGAAGGAAGAAAAGATCCAGGTGGCAGGAGAGGAAAAAGAGCCGGCAGAGCTTCTGGCACATTTTCTGAGGGGAATCCTGAAATTTCTGGGAATCCAGGATATTGTAAAGAATACCCGGTGCCTTTGTATCACATCGCCGGAACTTAGTACACTTCAGGTACGGAATTATCAGAAGGCCTGCAGCCTTGCAGGTTTTTCACGTGAGAAATATATGCTTATGGACTATGGCGAGAGTTTTTATTATTATGCGCTGGGGCAGAAACGGGAAACCTGGAATCGAAGTGTAGGATGGTATGCCTTTGCAGGCGATACGGTAACCTTCCGGAAGCTGACTATCAACGGCTCTTCCAGACCGGTGCTTGTAAAACTGGAGGATCCGGTCAGCACAAAGCTTGAACCGGAAGATGAGATCCGTGATGTGGAATTTTACCGTTTTATCAGTAAGACTCTCGGCAAGGAACTCTTCTCCAGTGTGCAGATCACGGGAGAAGGATTTGACCAGAAGTGGGCACAGCAGTCTGTAAAGCTCCTGTGTCATCAGGGACGGAAGGTTTTTTACGGAAACAATCTTTTTGCAAAGGGAGCCTGCATAGCCGGTAAGGACAGGCTGGAGGATAAAAAACTCAAAGGTTACCGCTATTTAAGTGATTCGCTGGTGGCTGTGGACGTAGGAATGGATATGCGGGTGATGGGCTCTCCGGCTTACTATCCGCTGATCGAAAGCGGCAGCAACTGGTATGAATGCAGTGCATCCTGCGAGCTGATCCTGGATGATACCAGTGAACTGGTATTTGTGGTAAGTATTCCGGAAGAAACCGAGAAGAAACGTGTGGCCATGGCACTTGACGGTCTGCCAAAGCGGCCTAATCGGACTTCAAGGCTTTCCCTCACGCTGAAATACGTATCGCCGAGAGACTGCGAGATCACAGTGAAGGATCTGGGATTTGGCGAAATGTATCCTTCCAGTGGAAAAATCTGGAGGGAACTGGTACGATGGGATGAGCAGGAAGAAAGGAATCAGGCATGAGCGGATATATTTTATGTCAGGTAAAAAAAGCAGAGAAGCCGTTTTATATCGAAAATATCAGTACCAATATCTATTCTATAGAAGAACTCTGCTATTATCTTTATAACAATCTTTATCTTGTGGACAGCTCATTGATCAGCAGTAAGCTTTGTACCTGGCTGGAGGAAGAATTGGAGCTTCCGAAGCTTGCGGCCAAGCTGAAACCTTATATTGGAAGAGAGGCCGGACTTGAAGAAGTACTGTATCCGATATTTAAAGAGATCAATTATCTGGCTTATGAAGAACTTAAGACCTTAAACGGGCGCATCGAAGCCAGAAAACGTGAACCTGAAGAAATACGGGAGAAGCGAAAAGGCGACGCACTGATGGAAAACCGGATGTATGTGAATGCGCTCCGTGTTTATCAGAAGCTTCTTGAGCACGGCGGGAAAGAGATTACCGGAGAGATGCGTGAAAGAATCCTGCATAACCAGGGATGCGCATACGGTTATCTGTTCCAGATGGATAAGGCGCTGGATTGCTTTTGGAAAGCATGGAAGGAGAATCATTCAGAGAAAGCAATGAAGGTTTATCTTCTGGCCTACCGCAGTGTTCACAGTGAAGAAGAATACAGGAAACGACAAGAAGAGCTGAAGACAGATGAAAGGGTAATGCAGGAAACAGACCAGGCTCTGAAAAACTTTGCCGGTCTCCCGGAGCAGCATATCGTATCCGGAGAAACCGACAGGATCCTGGAGGAGCTTACAAGAGAATATCACAGAAGTACCGGCTCTTAAAGCTGTTCAAGAAGTCCCAGCAGGATCTGCCGGGCTTCTTTTTTTGTATATACGGATTCTTCCTCAGACAGAGAACAGAGGTAATCATTCAGGGCCTGTCCGATACTGGTCTCTTTCAGATAGATACAGAGAAAAGTATCTTTTTCGGAAAGAAAGCAGAGAAAAACGGAATAGTCAGATAGAACTTCCAGATGGATCCCGGTTTCCGGAAGTACGGAAGGCTTCAGGATCCTGCATTTTTCATGTCCCATATCTGTGTCAAGAAGATGCCTGAGAGCTTTTTTTCGTTCTTCTTTCGGAAGAGGGGTCTGATGGTAGGAATAAGGACCGTCAAGGAGTCCAGTACGGGCAAATTTCCGGATCCCGCTCAGTGTAAAATAATTGCAGGAAAAGGCAGCTTCTGTAAAAGCAAAGGAAGTCTGGTTCAGAACCGCTGCCAGCTGGGTATAGACCGGATCGGAAAGATCGATATCCCTGTTATCAAACAATGACTGAATAAAGCCCGGACCATAGGACATCAGTGCAAGGCAGGGATGAGATTCCAGTGCAAAATTTGTTGAGATCTTTGTCTGCATGATAGAATCAAAGATATTAAGGATCCTGTCCGGAGAATCCGATTGCAGGAAGAATTGACTGGAATTCTCAAGAACCCGCCGGAATTCCTGCTGATATGCGTGGATCGCTTCCGGATTTTCGGTAAAAATACAGGTCATCATATCTGAGGATAACAGCAGCAGTTTTTTTTCAGTGAGTAAGAAAAAAGGAAACAGTTCATAGCTGGAAAACTCTCGGCCTGCCTGAGTATAGTAATAATATGGCTGGTAGCCCGCAAAACCTGACAGGATCGGAAGGAGTGTGCAGAGAAAGGTTTCCAGATTCATGTTGTAATCCGGTGAGGCGGACGGGTTCTGGTGAAGCGGCAGGATCTGGATCACCGGTGGCAGTTTCTCATATTTGGGATAAAGATGGGAAAAAATCTGTACAAGAAGTCGGCAGTTGGCCGGAAGGTTGGTACGGATCGTTTCGGAAGAACCGGAAGACAGGATGTCCTCAAAAAGGCTCAGGACCTTCTTTTCCACATCAAGAGAAAAAGTTCCACGGTAAAAGGGAAAGGATGGAAGCCTGAGAAAACCTTCCCGGGAAATGACCTGCCGGGAGCTGATAACACCCAGAAGTTCCTGTATATATTTGCGGTTGTAATAAATTTCTTTTCCGATTTTTTCTATTTTATATAATTCCATCAGTTCCCGGCGTTGGGAAGGGTTGATCCGGAGGGAATCGCAGAACTGGCGCACAAAATCAATACCGGGAAGACGTTTCCCTGTGATCATACGCTGCAGAGAGGTACGGTCAAGTCCCGAATAAGCAGATAACTGATAAACGTTTTCTCCTGTATCCTTTAGGTATTCCCGGCATTTGCTGCTGAAATCAGACATGATAGTACTCCTTTTTGTGCTTATATGGCATTATTATACGAAAACAGATCATGAATTGCAATAATTTGTAAAAAAACAAGGCACAATTAGAAGCACATATTGCGCAGGTCTTTCTTTGAAAATAAAATGTTAAATATCAGAAAGAGCATGATGGAGGAAAACACGGCAATGGCAGTGATGACGATCGCGATATGTGATGAAATACGAAAGGATGCACAGAAGCTGTACAGGCAGCTTTCCACACTGGTTCCTGATGCAGAGCTCCTTCTGTATCGGACCAGAGAGAGTCTTCTGAAAGGACTGGCAGAGGGACATAAGATCTGCGATCTGATATTTTTGGGACTGGATGGTGATCAGGGCAGGAGTCTGGAAACTGTACGGACAATGCGCCTGAAAGGACATTATATCCCGGTTGTGCTGGTGGCAGAAAATGAAAAATTCTATAAAGAAGCATTTGAAGTGTTTGCCTATAACTATCTGGTCAAACCGGTTGAAAGTGGAGAACTGGAACATGTTCTGGAACATATCCTGGAGGTATGCAGGCGTGAAGACGGAAGAGCACTGTATTTTCGTTACAGGACACAGGTTTATACACTGCAGCACGATCATCTGGCGTATATATCCAGTAGTCTTCACAGTGTGACATTTCATCTTACCGATGGAAAAAAGATCAGCTGCAGAGCCAGGCTGGGGGATTTTTCAGGACAGCTGTCAGACAGCAGCTTTCTGAGATGCCATCAGAGCTTTTGTATCAACATGGAGAAGGTAACTTCACTTAAGAAGAACAGTTTTGTGGTCGGACAGACGGAAATCCCAATTTCCAGAACATATTTGAAAACGGCCAGAAAGAAATACAAAGATTATTTGGCGGAGCAGAAGGTTTGCTCTTGACAGCTCCTTTTTGGTATGTTACTATAACCATACGCTTTCACGTGGTAGAGTGACCATGTGATAAAGAGATAGCCGAAAAAAGGAGAATGACCATGAAGAAGAGAACAGTTGCAGTAGTAATGGCGGCAGCGATGACAATAGGAATGATGGTAACAGGAGTGAGTGTACAGGCAGGTGTTGAGGATAAGACCCTGATCGTAGGATTTGATGCTGAATATCCTCCATTCGGATATAAGGATGATAATGGAGAATATGTAGGATTTGACCTTGACCTTGCCCAGGAAGTATGTGATAATCTTGGCTGGGAGCTTGTTAAGAAGCCTATCAACTGGGATTCCAAAGATATGGAGCTGAACTCCGGAACGATCGACTGTATCTGGAATGGATTTACTATCAACGGACGTGAGGATGACTATACATGGAGTGATCCATACATTAACAATGAGCAGGTGATTGTAGTTGCCAAGGATTCCGGAATTGAGAAGCTTGCGGATCTTAAGGGCAAGAACGTAGTTGTACAGGCTGCATCCGCTGCGCTGGACGCACTGAACAACGATGACAATAAGGAACTGAAGGACAGCTTTGCATCTCTTACAGAGAATCCGGACTACAACACTGCATTTATGAATATTGATTCCGGAGCTGCAGACGCTGTCGCTGTTGATATCGGTGTTGCTAATTATCAGCTTTCTCAGAGAGGCAAGGATAAATATGTGATCCTTGACGAGCCGATCCAGAACGAGCAGTATGGCATCGGATTCAAGAAGGGAAATGATGAACTGAAGGATCTCGTATGGGATGAGGTCAAGAAGCTTGACGAGTCCGGTGAGGTTGACAAGCTTGCAGATAAGTATGAATTGGATAAGAGCATGCTCTGCATCAGTGAGGATAAGGATAAGACAGAGGATTCAGATCCTGCAGAATCTGAAACAGAAGAAAATGCAGACAGCACAGAGAAAGAAACCGATTCTGAATCCAAATGATCCGGCACAGATCCGGCACAGTAAAAACTGTGAAGATGTTTTTTTTAGCTATTCAACAGCAGTAGAAATAAGAAACATAGCAGAAGCTTTTGAAGCTTCCGCATAAAAAGGAAATGAGGGTGCTTCGGCGCAGAAAGAGCTGCCGTGCACGCTCATTTCCTGTTGTTTACAGGAATTACAGGTATCAGTCCGATAAATAGGACTGATACTCCGAACCAGGAGGAAAAAAATGAGTTTTAGTGTAATGCTCCAGCAGCTGGCAGGAGGAATGCTGGTCTCTATTGAGATCTTTTTTATAACCTTGCTGTTTTCTCTGCCGCTGGGACTTCTGATCTGTTTTGGCAGAATGTCCAGAAACAAAGTAATCCGTACCATTGTATCCGGGTACATATCCATCATGAGAGGAACGCCGCTGATGCTGCAGCTGATGGTTGTATATTTCGGTCCGTATTTTATCTTCGGGATCCGTATTTCCATGGGATATAGTCTGATCGCTGTATTTATCGCATTTGCTATCAACTATGCAGCTTACTTTGCAGAAATCTACCGTGGCGGCATTGAATCCATGCCGGTGGGACAGTATGAAGCTGCAAAGATCCTTGGATACAATAAGGTACAGACATTTTTCCGCATCATCCTTCCACAGGTGATCAAGAGGATTTTGCCGTCTATTACAAATGAGGTCATTACGCTGGTCAAGGATACTTCTCTTGCGTTTGTTGTGGCAGTTGCGGAGATGTTTACCATTGCCAAGCAGATCGCAAGTGCACAGACAACAATGATGCCATTTGTGATCGCTGCGATATTTTATTATGTGTTCAACCTGATCGTGGCTGTTGTGATGCAGAAGGTTGAGAAAAGCATGAATTACTACCGCTGACCGAAATGGAGAGTATAAAATATGAAATTATTTGAAATGAAACACATCAAAAAAAACTTTGACGGACTGGAAGTTCTCAAAGATATCTCTCTTGACGTGGAAGAGGGAGAGGTTTTAAGTATCATCGGTCCTTCCGGTTCCGGCAAGTCAACCATCCTGCGTTGTGCCACAGGACTTGAGACGCCGGACAGCGGCGAGATCATCAAAAATGGTGATGTGGGACTGGTGTTCCAGCAGTTCAATCTGTTTCCGCATTTTTCTGTACTGAAAAATATAGTGGATGCACCTCTGAAGGTGCAGAAGAGAAAGAAAGATGAGGTTTACGCCCAGGCAAGAAGCCTTCTTAAGAAAATGGGCCTTGCAGACAAGGAGAAGGCATATCCTTTTCAGCTTTCCGGAGGACAGCAGCAGCGAGTTTCCATTGCCCGTGCGCTCTGTATGAATCCGAAGATCCTGTTTTTTGATGAACCTACATCTGCACTTGATCCGGAACTGACCGGTGAGATCCTGAAGGTTATCAAGGATCTTGCTCAGGAGCATATCACCATGGTGATCGTTACTCATGAAATGAATTTTGCAAGAGATATTTCCGACCGTATCATCTTTATGGATAAGGGTGTGATCGCAGTGGAGGGAACGCCACAGGAGGTATTTTCTTCCGAAAATGGCAGAATGAAGGAATTTTTGGGAAAATTCCATCAGGGTATGGAGTAACAAACGGTTGCTTTTAAAGAGGCAATGTTATATAATTTCAAGAGGCGTGAATTAACCAGAACCGGGTAGATAACGGATCTTTCGCCATTCCGGCCCGGAGGTATGTGATCAGGAGGTAGTAATGAATACAGACAGATATGTAAGCCCGCTGTCAGAGCGGTATGCAAGTAAAGAGATGCAGTATATTTTTTCTCCGGACATGAAGTTCCGCACATGGAGAAAGCTGTGGATCGCACTTGCTGAGACGGAACGTGAGCTTGGCCTTAACATTACCCAGGAGCAGATCGACGAAATGAAGGCTCATGCGGATGATATCAATTATGATGTGGCTAAGGAGCGTGAGCGTCAGGTTCGCCATGATGTAATGTCTCACGTGTATGCGTTTGGCGTACAGTGCCCGAAGGCAAAAGGCATCATCCATCTGGGAGCAACCTCCTGTTATGTAGGAGATAATACGGATATCATCGTTATGACAGAGGCACTGAAGCTTGTCCGCAAGAAACTTGTGAACGTGATCGCAGAGCTTTCCAAGTTTGCAGCGCAGTATAAGGATCAGCCAACTCTGGCGTTTACTCATTTCCAGCCGGCACAGCCGACAACCGTAGGCAAGAGGGCAACTCTCTGGACTCAGGAATTCCTGATGGATCTTGAGGACCTTGAGTATGTATTAAGCACTATGAAGCTTCTTGGCTCAAAGGGAACAACCGGTACACAGGCCAGCTTCCTGGAACTTTTTGACGGGGATCAGGAGACCATCGACAAGATCGATCCGATGATCGCAGAGAAGATGGGATTCAGATCCTGCTATCCGGTTTCCGGACAGACCTATTCCAGAAAGGTTGATACCCGTGTGCTGAATATCCTTGCGGGAATCGCTGCAAGTGCACATAAGATGTCTAACGATATTCGTCTTCTTCAGCATCTGAAGGAAGTGGAGGAGCCATTTGAGAAATCCCAGATCGGATCTTCTGCTATGGCATATAAGAGAAATCCGATGAGAAGTGAGAGAATCGCTTCCCTGTCCAGATATGTGATGATCGATGCACTGAACCCGGCGATCACATCTGCAACACAGTGGTTTGAGAGAACTCTGGACGACTCTGCAAATAAGCGTCTCAGCGTTCCGGAAGGATTCCTTGCGATCGACGGAATCCTGGATCTCTGCCTCAATGTTGTAGACGGACTGGTTGTTTATCCGAAGGTTATCGAGAAGAGACTGATGTCTGAACTTCCGTTTATGGCAACTGAGAATATCATGATGGATGCGGTTAAGGCAGGTGGAGACCGTCAGGAGCTTCATGAGCGTATCCGTGAGCTTTCCATGGAAGCAGGAAAGAACGTGAAGGTAGAGGGTAAAGATAACAATCTTCTTGAGCTGATCGCAGCAGATCCGGCGTTTAATCTGACTCTTGAGGATCTTCAGAAGGCCATGGAACCGTCCAGATATACAGGACGTGCCAAAGAGCAGACAGAAGCTTTCATTGCAAATGTGGTACAGCCGGTGCTGGATGCGCATAAAGATCTGCTTGGCGTTAAGGTTGAGATCAATGTATAATGCTGTAAGCATAAAAAGAACACAGACAGGAATGTCAGTCTTCTGTGGATGATATACAGATAACGTGGCATTCCGAATAATAGAGAAAGACACAAGGAGGAACTGTGTTATGGTAACTGCAGTAGTAGGAGCAAACTGGGGAGATGAAGGTAAAGGCAAGATCACAGATATGCTTGCTGAGAAAGCTGATATCATCGTGAGATTTCAGGGTGGAGCCAATGCGGGCCACACCATCGTAAATGATTACGGTAAATTCGCACTTCATACGCTTCCGTCAGGTGTGTTTTACGGACATACGACCAGTGTCATCGGAAACGGTGTTGCACTGAATATTCCTGTATTCTTTAAGGAGTACAATGAAGTGGTAAGCCGTGGAGTACCTGCACCGAAGATCCTGATCTCCAACAGAGCACAGATGGTAATGTCTTACCACATTCTGTTTGATCAGTACGAGGAGGAGCGTCTTGGCGGCAAGGCTTTCGGTTCCACAAAATCCGGAATCGCTCCGTTCTATTCTGACAAATATGCAAAGATCGGCTTCCAGGTAAGTGAGCTCTTTGATGAGGAAGCACTGAAAGAGAAGGTTGTACGTATCTGCGAGACCAAGAACGTAACACTTGAGCATCTCTATCATAAGCCTCTTCTGAAACCGGAAGACATTATGAATGAGCTGATGGAATACAAGAAGATGGTTGAGCCATACGTATGCGACGTATCTCTCTATCTCTGGAATGCACTGAAAGAGGGAAAACAGGTTCTTCTTGAGGGACAGCTTGGAACTCTGAAAGACCCGGATCACGGAATCTATCCGATGGTTACATCTTCTTCCACACTGGCTGCTTATGGTGCCATCGGTGCAGGCCTGCCTCCATATGAGATCAAGAAGGTCGTAACCGTATGCAAAGCTTACTCCAGTGCAGTTGGAGCAGGTGCATTCGTTTCTGAGATCTTCGGCGAGGAAGCAGATGAGCTGAGAAAACGTGGCGGTGACGGTGGTGAGTTCGGTGCTACTACAGGCCGTCCGAGACGTATGGGATGGTTTGACTGTGTTGCATCCAAATACGGATGCCGTCTCCAGGGAACTACAGACGTTGCTTTTACAGTACTGGATGTTCTGGGATATCTGGATGAGATCCCGGTTTGCACAGGCTATGAGATCGACGGAGAGGTAACAACAGAATTCCCGACAACTGTGCAGCTTGAGAAAGCAAAACCGGTTATTGAGAAGCTTCCGGGATGGAAATGCGATATCCGTGGAATCAAAAAATATGAGGATCTTCCGGAAAACTGCAGAAAATATGTAGAGTTCGTAGAAAAACATATTGGATTCCCGATCACAATGATCTCTAACGGACCAGGAAGAAGCGACATCATTTACAGATAATTATTTTTACAGTATCAGGATTATGCCAACAGGAAGCGCCGGGGAAGAATTTCTCCGGCGCCCTTTTGGTTCAAAGGGATATTCAGTTAAAATAACAGATAGAATAGCTGATGTATCATGTGAAAGGAAGTTCAATGAAAAATTTTAAAAGAATCGCGGCTCTTGCAGGTGTTATTATACTACTTCTTGTATTTTGCCTTCCCATGGTATTTGCCTGGGGAAGCAGTGAAGACGCCCAGACTTTGTTCAGGGGATCTTTTGCAGCAGCAGTTTTGGTACCGATCGTGGCATATGTTTTCTGGATGTCGTACCGGATCTGGGGAAATAAAAAGCCGAGGGAGGATAAAAACCGTATGATCGAGAATATTATTTTTGATGTGGGAAATGTGCTGATGGGCTATGACTGGGAAGAGTATCTTCGAAGCTATGACTTCCCGGAAGAAAAGTATCAGAAAATCGCAGATGCAGTATTTCGAAACCCGATCTGGGAGGAACAGGATCGTGGACAGCATGAGGAATCCTGGTATGTAGATAAATTTGTGGAAAGTGCACCGGAATATGAAGAAGATATCCGTGAGGTGGTACGACGTGATCCGGAATGTATGCATCTGTATGATTATGCGGAAACCTGGGTGAAATATCTCAAAAATCAGGGATATCATCTCTATGTCCTTTCCAACTACGGAACTTATATGCTGGATCGTACAAAGCAGGATATGTCTTTTCTGAAATATATGGACGGAGCGGTATTTTCCTGTGATGTGCAGCAGATTAAGCCGGAAGTGGATATTTACAAAACACTTCTGAAGCGTTACAGCCTGAAACCGGAGAAATCGGTATTTCTGGATGATCGTGCCGTGAACTGTGAGGGAGCCGGAAAAGCCGGTATCCATACCATCCAGTTTGAGAATCTGAAGCAGGCGGCGAAGGCGCTTGAGAAGCTTGGCGTGAAATGATCTTCAGTGTGAAAAGAGAAACGCAGAGGGCCTGCACCATCGCGAAGCCCTCTGCATTCTAAAGGGGAGGATATGATAAGTATCTCCCGGAACGGCATCTGTTATACAGAAAATATATAAGATCTTGTAATCTTTTATTCCCTGTTCTTCTTCCGGTATTCACCGGGAGTCATTCCATATGTTTTTTTAAAAGTACGCATGAAATGCTCCGGACTTTCATACCCTACAAGTTCACAGATCGCAAGATTGCTGAGAGAGGTTTCACGCAGAGCATGACATGCCTGGTTCAGCTTGATATCCCGGATGATCTGTAAAAATGTCCGTCCGGTACTTTCCTTGATCAGGGTACTGAAGTGGGAAGTACTATAGCCAAAATGCTTCGCAGCTTCACGTAAGGTAACGCTCTGGTAGTGACGGTTCAGGTAGTTGAGGATTTCCGTTACAGAATTTCCGGTGCTGTCCTTTGTAAGGATGGATTCAATATCATTTTCGTGAAAACGCAGCAGCATGGCCCAGAATGGAGTTGAGAAAGGTGCAGCTGTATTTTGCGTGGCCGAGATATTCGATATAGAGATTTTCCAGCATGTCATGGATCTGTGCATCATTTCCACTGTGAAAGATCGGATAATTTCCCACGGTCTTGCGGTACAGCACATGGGCAAAAAACTGCGTCAGGGCACTGTCAGCAGTCAGTGACTGGAAGAATGTGGAATGAAAGGTGGAGCTACGTACCAGGATATTAAAAGCAACACTGTCATCAAAGATCCCCATACTGTGAGTGGTATGCGGTGGGATGATACAGACATTTCCGGTATGCAAAGTGTGTTCGATCCCCTGTATCGCAGTGTGGGCAGTTACTGCTAGCGGTAACAAAAGCTCATGGGTACCCTGGCAAATACTTCCTGTACAATATAAGCATACTTTTGGCTATGAAATGCTTTTAAACATAGTGGGTATTTTAGATCCCGGTATGCTGTTTCCTGTGACCATCTGAGATGGTAGAGTTCTTTTAAGTGATCCATATCAAAATCCTTTTTTTACAAGGAAATCACCCTTCATTATCATAGAAGAATCTTATTTACAGACTTTTTCTCACAGTCTCTCTGTAGTTTACTATTGCTTTTTTGGCAGCATCAAAATCCTTTTCTAGTACATAAATACATGTTGTTTCATTCTTATGATCAATTCCCGATGCAAAAGTATGATAAAAAATCAAGAAAAAAAGATTATTGATAAATGTTGCTTTTTTCAATCTGGTTTCATAAGGAATATTATTTTCATTCAACGCTTGTGTTAATCGCACGAGATGATCCATATTATCAGTTTCACATAATTTAATTTTTCCATTATCCTGAATATACTTCATAAAACCACCTCCGTGCTATACGTACACATATAAGAATAAATAATTTTATTTTGCCACTTGATACCTTTTCCCATTATCGTATGTATTATAATTTTCAGTTGTACTTATCAATGATTTTGTTGTTTTTAAATTTTCTGTTTCTTATTAAAAAACATAATTGCAGGATACACTAACCTTTTTTCCATTCACAGTCCCACTGATGTAAGCACCAACTTTATGTCCTAATCCATATCCATACTTTCCTTTTGGCCAATTAGTTGTTGTATTATAGCTATTAATAAAGGTTGCACTACTCGATTTGCTATTAGTACCAAGATCTTGACCCCAAACTATTTTTTTCCCTGTCATATTGTAATTTCCTGATATTTTTGTCCAATCACCTCCTGCAGTTTTAAGGCAAGCCCAAGTTCCATCATCGTACCAAGAAATTCGGGCATTTCCTTTCCACCCATAGAATGTATTGCTATTTGTTTGAGACGGTGCTCTTTTAGCACTGGCTTTTTCATCTCCTACAGATATAATGGCTATAATTTCCTTTCCATCAGCACTACGAGAACACTTAATGTTTTCATCTTCAACATTATATGAAGAGACGAAGCCACTTTTAACATCTTGAATTGTTACAGTTGTTACAATTCTATTTTTTACATCTTTTGCATCCAGCTTTGATGCTACTTTAACGTTATTATTATTTGCAAAAGCAGTTGTACATATAGAAAATAAACATAAAGCAACAATCATACAGCTACATAACCATTTGTTAGTCTTCATAAATGTATCCCTCCACTTCTTATATCATTCGTTCTTTATAATAACTGCTAAGGACTGTAATAAGTGAAATACTGAATCCTATTCTCCATATTATAAAAAAAATTTTCTCAATATTCCCTGTTGTTAACGAAACTGTACTTGCTGAAAAGTAGCTATGTGATTGAAAAATGGCAGAATTGGTAACTTTAACGACAGAATCAGGCGAAGCAATGCAATTTCCCAGAGTATCACATAAATACGTCCGGGAATACGATTCTTCAGACATGCATGTGCCATCAAAACCAGACCAATAAACATACTTGAAATAATCAGCATCTGACGTATCATAGTCCAGCACCTCATTTCTCTAGCATTTTCTTTATCTGCCTACGTTCCTCCTCTGATAATTTTTCATGACTCACAAAGGAAGCAAAAAAATTTATTTTTGATCCGTGAAACAGTTTATCAATGAGTTCCTTTGTTTCAAATTCTTCAACATTCTCTTTGGAAATCAATGGTTTGCACATATAGTTGCTTCCATAACGTTCAATAGCTCCTTTTGCAACACATTTTTTAATAACCGTATAAGTAGTATTTTTATTCCAGCCAATCTCTGCGTTTAAAATTTCCGAAATATGTTTAGCTGAATCATCTCCCTCCTTCCATAAAACCTCCATAACTTTAAGTTCTGAATCATATAATTTCGTATTCATAATTACTCCTCTTAGACTATTGCAATAGTTTATACATTCATACTATCATAATAGTCTCGAATTGTCAATCCAATCTGTTTCAAATCAAATGCCTACTCAGTGTGATAAAATAACTCAGATATGAAACAGATATATTTGATTTCTTCGCCAAAAGATGATATAATAAGTAGAAATTGCGAAGCGGAATATAAATCTCCGTCTTATTTATCTAAAATTTTGGAAAAGAGGATCAGACAATGAGCGATATGACAATTCTTGAGCAGTGGCGTTCCATTGCTTATAATCAGAATGCAGATAAGAATAAGCTTCAGCGCTTCTGGGCAAATTATTTTAACATTGAAAAGAATATTTATGAGCAGCTTCTTGAGAACCCGGATGAGGTTGTTTCCGGAACTGTAAAAGAGCTTGCTGAGAAATACGGTCAGGATGTTATGACTATGGTTGGTTTCCTTGACGGAATCAATGACAGTCTGAAGGTTCCGAACCCGATCGAGACCATGGATGAGAATACCAAGGTAAACCTTGCATTTGATAAAGAGGCACTCTATAAGAACATGGTAGATGCCAAGGCTGACTGGCTTTACAACCTTCCTCAGTGGGACAAGATCTTCACAGAAGAGAAAAAGAAAACTCTCTACATGGAGCAGAAGAAATCCGGCACAGTTGTGAAACCGCACAAGGTCGGAAGAAACGATCCGTGCCCATGCGGAAGCGGCAAGAAATACAAACACTGCTGCGGAAGATAATGAGCGTAAAGAAGAATCTGGATTACATTATCGTGTTAGGTGCCCATGTGGACGGAACACGGATGACACTTGCCCTTCTGGAACGAGCCAGAAGGGCTCTTCTTTATCTTGAAGAAAATCCGGGTACGAAAGCAGTGCTCTCCGGAGGAAAAGGTGATGGAGAAAATATTTCCGAGGCAGAGGCTATGTATCGCTATCTTACCGGTCACGGAATAGACGGGGACAGACTGATACGGGAAGAGGAATCCACCAGTACGAAAGAGAATTTGGAATTCAGCTGCAGAAAGATCGGAACCACAGACTGTTCCGTAGGCGTGGTGACGAACAATTTTCATGTATGGAGGGGCGCGGCCATTGCGAGAAAATGTGGCTTTCGGGAAGTGATAATGGTACCTTCCCGGTATCGAAGCTGGCGTCTTTTTATCTACATTCCCCGTGAGATTCTGGCCATTATCAAAGACAAATTCATGGGAAATCTGTAGATCTGTGCGAAAAGAGAAATCTCAAAAATTTTGTCAACATGCGTTGACAAATAAAAATACTGCGCTTATAATGAACCACAGAAAAAGAAATAAAAAACACGCTGACGAGACGAGTAAGCTGTGAAACGTTACAGAGAGAGATGTGAAGTGCTGGAAACATCTTATCGGGAAACAGCCGAAGACTACCTCTGAGTGGCCCCAATCCGGTCCGGTGATTCCGTTATCATCATAATTGAGAGGCTTTGTATCCTGGCATGACCGGGCAGCAGAGCAAGCAGGGTGGAACCGCGAGAATGAATGAACTCGTCCCTTACAGTATGTGATGTACTGTGAGGGATTTTTTTATTGCAGAATCTCTTGCAAAAGCAGACACATGCTGTGTATCATAGAAACTTCATTTAAAATGAAAGGAGAAAAAAACAATGATCATTACATTAAAAGACGGCTCAAAAAAAGAATACGCAGAAGCAAAATCTGTGATCGATATCGCCTATGACATCAGCGAAGGTCTCGCACGTGCAGCATGTGCAGGAGAAGTAAACGGAGAGGTTGTAGATCTTCGTACCGTTCTTGACAGTGACTGTGAACTGAACATCCTCACAGCAAAAGATGAGAAAGGTCTTGCAGTTCTCCGTCATACTGCATCTCACGTAATGGCACAGGCTGTACAGAACTTATATCCGCAGTCAAAGGTTGCCATCGGACCGTCCATTGACACAGGATTTTATTATGATTTTGATCATGAGCCATTTTCCCGTGAAGATCTGGATGCCATCGAAAAAGAGATGAAAAAGATCATCAAAAAAGGCGCTAAGATCGAGCGCTTCACAAAATCCCGTGAGGATGCTATTGCATACTTTAAGGAGAAAAACGAGCCATATAAGGTTGAGCTTATCGAGGATCTTCCGGAGGGCGAAGAGATTTCCTTCTATTCCCAGGGAGACTGGACAGATCTTTGCGCAGGACCTCATCTGATGAGCGTAAAAGGTATCAAGGCATTCAAGCTTCTTTCTTCTTCCAGCGCTTACTGGAGAGGCAGCGAAAAGAACGCAATGCTGACACGTATCTACGGAACTGCATATGCAACAAAAGATGAGCTGAAAGAGCATCTGGAGCAGATGGAAGAGGCTAAGAGACGTGACCATAACAAACTTGGCCGTGAGATGAAGATCTTTACAACAGTTGATGTAATCGGTCAGGGACTTCCGCTTATCATGCCAAACGGTGTGATCATGATGCAGGAGCTGCAGAGATGGATCGAGGATGAGGAGACAAAACGTGGCTATGTAAGAACAAAGACTCCTCTTATGGCAAAGAGCGATCTTTACAAGATCTCCGGACACTGGGATCATTACAAGGACGGTATGTTCGTACTTGGTGATGAGGAGAAGGATAAAGAGGTTTACGCACTTCGTCCGATGACATGCCCGTTCCAGTACTATGTATACAAAGCAGAGCAGCACAGCTATCGTGATCTGCCAATCCGTCTTGGAGAGACCTCCACATTGTTCCGTAACGAGGATTCCGGTGAGATGCACGGCCTGACACGAGTTCGTCAGTTTACGATCTCTGAGGGTCATCTGATTGTAAGACCGGATCAGATGGTAAAAGAGTTCAAAGATTGTATCGCACTTGCCCAGTACTGTCTCCAGGTACTTGGTGTTGAGGAGGATGTAACCTATCATCTTTCCAAATGGGATCCGAAAAATAAAGAGAAATACATCGGTGAGCCGGAAGTATGGGAGGAGACAGAAGGTCATATCCGCCAGATGCTGAACGAGCTGAACATTCCGTTTACAGAAGATGTAGGAGAAGCTGCTTTCTACGGACCGAAGGTTGATATCAACGCCAAGAACGTATACGGAAAAGAAGATACCATGATCACAATTCAGTGGGATGCTCTTCTTGCAGAGCAGTTTGACATGTACTATATTGATGAGAATGGTGACAAACAGCGTCCGTACATCATTCACCGTACATCCATGGGATGCTATGAGAGAACACTTGCATGGCTGATCGAGAAATATGCTGGAATGTTCCCGACATGGCTGTGTCCGGAGCAGGTTCGTGTGATCCCAATCTCCGAGAAATTCAATGATTATGCGCAGAAGGTTGAGGCCGAGATGAAAGAAGCCGGAATCCGCTGCTCCGTTGACGGACGTTCCGAGAAAATGGGTTACAAGATCCGTGAGGCACGTCTTGAAAGAGTACCGTACATGCTCATTGTCGGTGCAAAAGAGGAAGAGGAAGGCAAGGTTTCCGTAAGAAGCCGTTATCTTGGAGATGAAGGCATGAAAGATCTCGGAGAGTTCATTACCTTTATCAAAGAGGAGATCAAGAATAAGACTATCCGTAAGATCGAGGTTCAGGAAGAAAAGAAATAAATCATAAACGAAAAAGATCCCGTCGGCAGATTGTTAAAACTGTCGGCGGGATTTTTGACGCAGCAAATTATTTTGTAATGTTGCGACAGAAAACACAGTTGAAGAATGCGCCTGCTGTAAAAAGAACCCAGAGACCTACGGTAATGCTCCAATTGGTGTGCTCTGCCAAGATTCCGATTCCCAGAGTAGAAATGGCAGTTCCCATATACGCAACTGCATTCAGAAAACCGGAAATGGTAGCCACACGACCCTGCTTTTCATATCGCAACGGATAGATGCTGACATATAGGGTGTTAACTGCCATCATGGAAGTGGTAGTAAGGGCAAAAAGAACAGTGGTGAGAAAAATGGAAATATGTCCAAGCATCCACAGTAAAGTGAGGGAAAGAGTAGAAATTCCGAAAAAAACAGCAGCAGCAAGCGTTTCGTTTTTCTGACATTTAATATATACATATCTTGCAAGATAAGCGCCGGCAAGATTGAAAATAGGAAGTAATGTGGTAATTAGTACAGAAAAAGAAGGGGAAGTAAGAAAATTCTCGGAAATGTATGTGGGAACCCAGGTGGTAACTCCGTCTTTTAACATTCCATGGATCATGATAGGGAATAAAAGCAGGAAGATTCCACTGGTTCGGATCAATCCCAAGAATGGTGACTTTTCTGATACAGAAAAGTCGGAAATATTTTTGCCGACGATGTCTGTTTGTCTGCATACAGCGGAAAAACCCACTTTCCAGACCAGCGCAACGATAAAAAGAAGTATGGAAGCAACGGTAAATACAGATTTCCATCCGGACAGATGAAGGATGATAGCAGAAAGGAGATAGGAAGCCAGAGTTCCGGATGCTTGTGAAGAAACAATATCAATAGAGTATTTAAGCTTTCTGCGACTATCCAGCATTTCCGAGAAGATACGGATGATGGGAGGCCAGATCATAGCCTGAGCGTAACCGTTGATTCCCCAGACTGCGGCCATGAAAGGATAAAGAGAAATCAGAGGCATGAGAAAATTCATAACCGCAGCTAGAAAAAGACCGGTAAAGATCATTTTCTGAGGCGGCAGCCAATCTCCGAGAATGCCGTTGAGGAGCTGACCAAAGCCGTAGGAGAAAAAATAAAGCATACTGATAAAACCGGCATGACTTTGGGTAAGAATTCCGGTTTGAATCATATCGGACATTGCAGAGGAATAATTCAGTCTTCCGATATATGCTGTAAAATAGGCAATCCAGCACAGCAGGAAAAGAAAAAATGCTGTGCTGGAATTTTTTATTTTGCCAAGTTTGTTCATGAGATACCTCCGGAAAAATAAAGGAGTATTTAATGAAGGTGAAGAATATCTTCTTTTAAAATCTGGAGATGAAGGAGTTCGCCGGTCTTTCGCTGTCTGTTGGTTTCGAACAGGGCATCTGCGCGAAGCTCAATGCCGTTGCAGTCAATTGTATAGGAAATAGTGGTTCCGCGAAGCATTACGCCGGTGATTTTTCCTTGGAATCGAACTGCATCATCCAGAATTTCGGAAGTAATCAGAATAGCTTCCGGGCGGATGGCAACAAAATCACAATCTGAGGAACATCCGCATAGTTTCTGAAGATCAGTGCGGCTTAAAATGTTGTAATGCCCAATAAAGTTTGCGGCAAATTTTGTCTGAGGATGTGTATAAATATTTGCAGGAGAACCGGATTGTTCAATTTTTCCAACGTTAAAAAGATGGATAGTATCAGACATAACCATGGCTTCTTCCTGATCATGTGTAACAAAAATAGTAGTCATTTTCAGATTTTGCTGGATTTTTCGGATTTCTACCTGCAGATTTCTTCGAAGAAGCGCGTCAATGGCACTTAACGGTTCATCAAGTAGAAGAACTTTTGGTTCCATTATGATGGCACGTGCCAGTGCAACACGTTGCTGCTGCCCTCCGGAGAGCTGACGTGGATACTGATCCAGTTTATCGGATAGACCTACAGTACAAAGAACATCTTTTACTTTCTCGGCGATGAAACGTTTATCTTTTTTTTGCATTTGAAGACCAAAGGCAACATTCTGGCGTACGGTCATATTTGGAAAAAGGCTGTACTGCTGAAAGACCATACCGATTTTTCTCTGCTTTGGGGTGAAATCCGTAATGTTGGTTCCGTCAAGATAAATTTCTCCGTCTGTAACTGTTTCCAGTCCGGAAAAGCAGCGAAGAAGGGTGCTTTTTCCACAGCCGGAGGGTCCGAGAAGGGTAACAAATTCTCCTTCATCGATAGAAAGATCAATGCCCTTGAGGACTTCGTTATTTCCAAAACTTTTATGAATATTTCTGAATTCAATATATGCCATTTTATACCACCCTTATCTCTTTCTGTTTTGAAATTTAAAAACCAGCTGTGAAATGATCAGAGTAACTGTAAACATGATGATTACGATTACGCATTGATACTGAAGCACGATCAGTCGGCTGTTGTACAGTAACATCTGAACGGTTTCGTATTTGTTTCCTGCGATGATCTTAATGACGGCGAAATCACCGAAAACAGTAGAAAGTGCCAGAAGTGAGGAAACCAGAATACCGGCCAGCATATTTGGAAGAATAATACGGATAAAAGCATACAGCTTTCCGGCACCGAGAATCTCGGCTGCTTCCAGAAGGCGGGTAACATTGATTCCGTGAAGGTTGTTACGGATTCCCTGATAAACAAAAGGCAGAATAGAAATGCTGTAGATACATACAAGCATGACCATACGATTGGAAAAGAAGGTAACGCCACCGGCGTAAAGCGCCAGAACCGGAATCGCGATGGTTACACCTTTCAGGGAGTTGGGAATCATGCAGATCGTCTGGATGTACTTCTCAAGTTTTGGATAATAAACAACGGAGGTATACAGTGCCAGAATCACAACAATGTTGCAGATCAGGATTGGTGGAATACTGATCAGAATTCCGCGCAGGATAGCCGGCCACAGAGTGGGTTCTGTAAATGCCTGTATCCAGTATTTGAATGTCCAGCCTGCGGGAAACAGCTTTGTCCATCCTATGGTAAAGGAATAGATAAGTGTTGCTGCAAACGGAATCAGAAGGAAAATGCTGGCAAGGGTAATGATAACATAGGGCATTTTTTTCTTACGTTTCATACCTGTTCCCCTCCTTTACAAGCGAGTTTTTTCAGAAGATTACAGATACAGATAACAGCTAGCATGATCAGGATCATCCATATGGCAAGTGCAGATCCCATTTCTTTCTGCGGTGTCATTTCGCCGGTAAACATGGTTGTGATCTTTACCGGAAGAAGCGGGATGCTGGTAGTTACCAGAAGAAGAACAGTGGCGTAAGCTGTGATCGCATTTGCAAAAAGCAGGGCAAACGTATCGAGAAGACTTGGAAGCATTACAGGAATACCAATCCTTGTCCAAAAATGAAAAGGAGAGGCTTCCAAGATTTCGGCGGCTTCTTTCCAGGAAGAATCCACTGCTTGAAAAGCGGGAACCAGCATCAGACTGCCCAGGGGCAGCTGAAAGTAAATAAACATCAGCAAAAGCCCCTGAATAGAATACAGACGGAAAACTGTGGACAGCTGTATACCGATCGCACGCAGTGCAAGTACAAAAATTCCGGTATTTCCGAGAATAACGACAAATGAAAAATAAAGTGGTAATCCGGCAAAATTTGATACCATATTCAGCATGGATAACATCCGGCTCTGGCCATTTTTGCCTAGTTCATTAACTGCCCAGGCAATGAGAAAAGAGAGAACCAGACCGATAATCGTAGAAGTAAAGGACAAATACAGACTGTTGCTGGTTGCTACCTGATAAATGGAATCCGTAAAGATGTTTTTGTAATTATTTAATGTAAAAGCGCCCGTTTCCGGTGATAAAAAACTTTTCTGGATCATGCTTATAATTGGCAGAAAGATAAACAGTATGGCCAGCAAAAGCAGCGGAAGAAGCGGTATCAGCTTTTGAAGGTTACGAACTTTTTTCATTTGGCAGTCCTCCATATTACTGAACCAGAGGAAGAACTTCTCTTTCCCACAATTCAGCGATTTTTGCACAGGCATTGTTTAATGCATCCACATCAGAAATGTTTGTGCAGTTTTTATAAAGATCATCATCAAGAAGTTTGGATTTAACATCATTAGGAAGAGTTACATCCTGTTTAGTTGGGCGGGCATAGCCTTCTGCACGGTTGATGGCACCTTCATCACTACAGAGATATTCGATGGCAAGACCGGCTGCGTTTGGATGAGGAGCATATTTGTTGATGATCTGGGCGTAACCGTTTGTTACAGAGCCATCGGATGGAATCGTAATATCAAGCTCCATGGATGGATTTTCCGCAATGATATTATCTCTCCATGCAAGAACCGAGTAATCATAGTTTCCTACGCAGCATACCATTTCACCACTTGCCAGACGGGCAGAAGTTGTATCACCGGTGTCGAGACGTCCGGCTTTTGCAAGCTCTTTGAAATAATCAATGCCGGGCTGTACATTGTCCATGGATCCGCCATTTGCGATGGCGCAGGATAAAACTGCAACCTGTGATGCCGCGCCACCAAGAACATTTCCGACAGATACGAGATAATCTCCGCTCTTTACTTCTTCCCAGGATGTCGGGCATTTGCCATCGGTGAATTCTGTGTTTGCGATAAATGCAAGGGATCCTGTGTAAGTCATGATCCAGCGTCCGTCCGGGTCTTTTGCCCAGTCAGGGAAGGAATCCCATGTGGAAGCTTTGTAAGTACCGATGACATCCTGTTTGATGGCTTCCGGGGTCATGGAAAGACCGATGTCACCGATATCTTTGGTAGGGTCGTCCTTTTCAGCTGCAAACTGTGAAAGCTCTTCTGCAGAAGTCATATCCACATCTCCGTGAGAGATGCTATAAGTATCGGTGATCGCTTCCCAGGAACCTTTCCAGTTTGCCCAGTCATCAGGCATTCCGACAGACTGAAGATCTCCTTCTTTCTGCGCATTTTTGATCAGATCGTCAAGACTCATTTCCTCGCCGTTTAAAACAACTTTTGCGTTGTCAGCGGCGCTGACGGGAACGGCACAGATCAGCATGGACGCGGAAATAGCTGCGGTTAATGCGGTACTCAGTAAAGATAAAGTTCGTTTTTTCATGGGTAAACCTCCTTTGTTATGGTATGTGGTTATTTAAATGGTCTCGGCCATTCTGATCGGAATTTCAGTCATCATGTCCGGAGAGGACGGGATGTTCAGAAGCCGGCATAGAAGAGGTGCAATGGAAAGTTGGGAAATATAATTACTTTCAAAACGTCCGGAAACTACCTGATCACTGAAAATGTAAAGAGGTACATCCCGTTGAGGTGAATCTGTTCCACCGTGGATTCCAAATTCATTGATTCCGTGATCGGCAGTAATGACAATGTTATATCCTGAATCCAGCCAAAGAGGAAGCAGATTGGCAATCATATGTCCGGCAATAGCGACGGCTTCTTCGTATTCTCTGGAGCCTGCTCCATGTTTGTGCCCCTGATCATCAATGGCCATGGAATGGATCAGCAGAAAATCAGGATTCTGGTTCTGACGAAGAAATTCTCCGTCTGCAAAAAGGTGGGAATCCGGATAGCTGTCATCCCAGTAGTAAATTCCGGAATCGATGGTCTCAGAAGACTGAAGCTGTATTCTGTCATGCTCTATGCAGAATGGAATATGGTTATAGAGCTCTCCGAACCAGTGGTATGCGGCGGCGGCGGTTTTTCCTCCATGCTTTTTGCAGAGAGAAAACACATTGTCGCAGTTCAGGGTTTTTAGAACATCGTTGGTAGTTATGCCATGAGAATATACAGGAGTTCCGGTAAGCAATGTTGCATATATTGGCCGGGAAAGAGAAGGAAGCTCTCCTTTTACTTTGTATTTGGCACCTTTCTGATAATCGATCAGGTGTTCCAGATATCCGAGATTTCGTGTGCCGGCTTCGTACTGGCAGGCATCCAGAAGGATAAACACTGTTTTATTCATAGAGACCTCCTTTAACAGTCCTCAATCGTGGAAAATGAAGTGGTAGTTTCTCTGGAATCGTTGATTTCCCGTATTTTCTGAGGGTCAATTTTAAATTGATGATCTTCATTAAGAAGCCCGTTTTGTTCCTGCTGGATATCTGCCAGCTGTGTGTAACAGAAACCGCACAGCAGATCAGAAGAATAAATGGACTGAATTACGTGTCTGTAGGCAGTGAGAAAATCTTCTTCGCTGTCTGTGTCAGAATATCCCCAGCTGTCAGGGTTACATCTGGTACCAAGAGAAATCCCGCCTGCTTCCGTGAGCATGATCGGTTGATTTTCATACACAAATCCTTCTGCAAAAAGTGGTTTTTCCACCAGCTTTTCCAGACCGGAAAGAGATTTCAGGCCTGTAGAAAAAGCAAGCTGGGAATCAGAATCATTGGAGGAACCGTGTTTGTAGGAGTGAAAAGCACAGATATCATTTTCGGTCATTTCCCATCCGTCATTGGCGATTACAAGCCGGGTCGGATCAAGGCTGTGGGCCAGGTGATACAGGGAACGGGTAAAATGTTGTTGCTGAGGGTTGCTGTAAAGAGCGGGAACTCCCCAGCTTTCGTTCAGCATATTCCATAAGATAATACAGGGATGATTGTAATCCCTGTGAATGGTGCGAGCCCATTCCTGTGAAAAAATGGCGGCGGACTGTGTCGAAAAACTCCAGAAGCTGGCGGTGCTTTCCCATACAAGAAAACCAAGTTTGTCAGCCCAGTAAAGAAAAACGGGATCTTCTGTTTTTTCATGTTTACGGCAGCCGTTAAAGCCCATTTCTTTGGCTTTTTTAATATCCTGGATATAGTTTTCCTGGGAAGGTGCGGTGATCAGACCGTTTTTCCAGTAGCCCTGATCCAGCAGTAATTTCTGATAATAAGGCTGATTGTTGAGATATACTTTACTGTTCCGGACCTGGATCTTACGCATTCCGAAATAAGAAACAATGTGATCCAGAAGTGTGTTTCCGGATTTTAGAAAAATGTCTGCGGTAAACAGGTTCGGATGTTCCGGGGACCAGTACCATCCGGTAAAATGGAAAGAACCACGTAAAGCTTTGCTTTTGAAAATATCAACGATGATCTTTCCACGCTTTTCTGAAACAGTAAGGCAACCATGTGAAACAGGATGTTCACGAAAGGTAATATTCCATTCTAAATCGCAGGGGAAAGAAGCGGCGTCAGAAACAGAATATGCAATTTCAACAATGCCCTTATCAATGTCCGGAGTGAAATGTATCCATTCCAGATGGGAGTCATTTACCGGTTCAAGCCATACCGACTGCCATATGCCACTGGACTGTGTATACCAGATAAATTCGCTGGAAGATTTCCAAAACTGTTTTCCCCTTGGAATGGTTTCGTCATGAAGGTAATCTGTTACAGCTACCTGGAGTACCGTATCCTTGTCGGAAAGAAAATCTGTGATGTCGAAAGAGAAGGAAGACTGTCCGCCTTCATGGAAACCGATACAGTGATTGTTGATAAATACGTTGCATTTGTAATCGACTGCACCGAAATGAAGGATGATCCTCTGGCCGGCCCAGTCTGCCGGAATGCGAAAAGTACGCTGGTATACGATTTTGTCAGAGATAAGTTCTTTTTCAAATCCACTGAGTTTGCTCTGAGGTGGAAATGGAACCTGAATCTGAACGGGAGTATCTGATGTTCCGTCCAGGAATTCCCAGGAACCGTTTAAAGTCATCCATTTATCCCGGACAAAGTCGGGACGCGGATATTCATTTCTCATAGGCAGATCCTTTCTTCTGGTAAAATAATGCTGAAATATCCGTAATGGGTGTTGTCAGGTTACGTTGGCTGCCATATAATAGGGTTGATAGAATTTATTACATAATTACTGAAAAAGGATGAAAAAACAAAATAATAAATATGCTTTCCTCTTTTTTATATTTATAATTGTAGCTATAAAATCCGGAAAAATCAATGATTTTAATGCAAAACGACAAAAATCTCTAATTCTAACAAGAATATATAATGCAATTTGTATATATTTTTGTAAAAATGAATATTATTTCAAAATAATTGTAATAAAAGAAAAGATAAGCAGATATTCATTACATGAATCCTGAAATTGAAAAAAAGGGCAGAATATTTACTAAGGAGGGAAAAAATGTCAGAAGAAAAAATAAATCAGAGAATCACAACAGAAAAAGAACTGGAGTTAAATCTGTCAACAGAAAGTCATAAACCTTGGATTACGGCTATCGGTAAGGCACTATCATCACCGGTTCGGATTGATATCCTTAATTTGATTAAAGTACATCCGTTGTCATTACAGGAAATTTCCAGACGACTGGGAATTCCCCTGTCTTCTACAGCTATGCACATTAGCTGCTTAGAAAAAGCGCATCTGGTTTCTACGGAAAGTCAGCCGGGAATTCATGGTTCCATGAGAATATGTATGTGTGATTTTATTTCGTTTCATCTGGAAGCTTATGATACGGATATCAATGCGACAGAAAATACGCTGGTGTATGAAATGCCCATTGGAAATTATGCGGATTTTCAAGTGGAACCGTCCTGCGGTCTGGCGGGAATGGATGGTGTGATCGATACCTTTGATGATCCCAGATCCTTCTATTCTCCGGACAGACATAAAGCACAGTTGATCTGGTTCTGTCAGGGGTATATAGAATATCGGTTTCCAAACAAGATCAATCCGCTGTGGAATATCCGGGAACTGAGTTTTTTCATGGAAATATGTTCGGAAGCACCGGGATATAATGCACAGTGGCCCTCCGATATCACAATTTCTGTCAATGAAAAGACAGTGGGAATTTATACATGCCCGGGAGATATGGGGGCAAGAAGGGGAAGGCTAACTCCGAATGTGTGGCCGATGGGGCTGACACAGTATGGGTTTATGACGAGCGTTTCTCTAAGGGAAGATGGATGTTATATAAACGAAATTAAAGTAAATAATGAAAATATACTGGAAATGATCCGCCTTTCGGGAAAACCGTATATTTCGCTGAAACTTGCAGTGCGCCCGGATGCTGGAAACAAAGGCGGCTTGAATCTTTTTGGAGAAAAATACGGGGATTTCCCTCAGGGAATCAATATGAGAATCGTATATTAATTTATTTAAAATATTTCTCCCGGACGAGTTCAACCGGCATGTCCAGTCCGGTCCAGATGTGGAAAGCCTTTACACCCTGGTGGAGCAGCATGTACATTCCGTTAAAGGTTGGACATCCGGCTTCCCGGGCTTCCCGAAGAAGTCTGGTTTCTCTTGGTTCATACACAACATCGGCTACGGTAAGTTCCGGATGGAACAGAGTCTTATCCGGGATCACGGTGCCTGTCACATCCGGAACCATTCCCACAGAAGTTGCATTGATGAGGAGATTGCTTTCCTCCAGTGCATCCTTCAGCGCAGTGTGATCATCCATCTCATGAAGTATCATCTCACATTCTGTCATATGAGACATTTTTTCTGCCATGGCAGCGGCGCGCTCCCAGTAACGGCTGGTAGGACGTGCAAAAACATGGATCTTTTTTGCCCCCTCCAGGGCGGACTGGCCGCAGATCGCCATTCCGGCACCACCGACGCCCATAACGGTGATGGTTCGTCCTTTTACATCACAGCCGGCATCTCTGGCAGACTGGGTAAATCCATAACCATCGGTATTAAACCCCTTTAATTTTCCATTGTCGTTGCGTACGGTATTTACCGTTCCGATCAGCTGGGCAGTGGGAGAAAGCTCGTCCAAAAGCTCCACGATCTTATTCTTGTTTGGCATGGTCAGGTTAAAGCCCTTGATCCCACAGGCTTTCAGTCCTTCCACAGCCTGGGGAAGGGTCTCCTCTGTTACATCAAAACAGAGATACACATAATCAAGTCCAAGATAACGGAATGCCTCATTGTGCATTAAAGGTGATACGCTGTGTGCGACGGGGCTTCCCAGAAGGCCGGTAAGCCCGGTATGTCCGGTAATATTGATCATTGTTCGATTCCCTCCTGTATCTCATAAAATAGAATTTTTTTACGAAATATAATAAAAAATATTTTAGCACTATAAAGTGCGAAAATCAACAAATACAAATATTGTACGGAAATTTATACATTTTTGTCGCTGATTCATAGAAAAAAACTATAAATGTCGAGACAGACAGAAATGACCCGATAAGTTTGAAGAATCGACATCTGGATTTGACAAAATATGCAAAGAGCCTGCCCTATAATAAATGCACTTACCAAAGTTGAGAATCGATGGCAGACGAAACAGCAGTGGGGGAAGCTTATGTATCAGAGGATATACATAGATATCGTTTTTATGACGAATTTCCTTATGGATTACATGCTTTTAAGACTTGTGGGAAAATTTCTGCATCTTGACGGGAAACGCAGAAGATGTGTGATATCCGCTGCCTTTGGATCTTTTGTATCCTGCCTGCTTGTATGTGCACCTTTTAAGATCATTTTTCCTGCCGCTGTATTGATCCATGGCGGCTGCGCTTTTTTTATGGCGTCGTTTGCTTTTCGACTGAAAAAAGGCGGCCTTCTTGCAAAAACCATTCTGGCTCTGTATTTCACAGCTTTTGTGGTTGGAGGGATCTATCATGCACTGGAAACGGAAAGAACCATGACAGTGAAAATATTTCTGCTTTTTCTGTCAGGGATTTATGGCACACTTTATACCCTGGGATGTGTGACTGAGACCTTCCGGTTTGGAAGAAGAAATATTTTCCCGGTCACTTTGAAATATCAGGGGAAGCTGAAGCAGACATACGGCTTTTATGATACCGGAAATCTCCTTATGGATCCTGTGAAAAAACAGCCGGTATCGATCATCAAACAGGAACTTTTGGGAAGCCTGATATCGAAAGAGCAGGTGAAAAAACTGATGGATATAAAAGATAAACCAGAGGAACTGGAAAATACAGGATTTGTCAGCCTGCAGCCGCATTTTCTGAGCTGTCATACCGCAGATGGAAAAAAGGGACTGCTGCTGGCAGTGATCCTTGATGAACTTCTGATCCAGACTCCCGGAAGGGTGGTACATGTAGGAAAACCGGTGCTTGCCATAACATCCGAGCCCTCAGCTTTGGGAGAAGAGTACGAGATACTTTTGAATTCCAGACTATTAAATTGAGAAGGGGGCTTTTGTTATGAACAGAGCAGCTGCAAGATCCTATCCGTTTCAGGTGATCCGGAAATTTATGTTCAATCGTCCGGGAGAGGTTTTTTATATTGGTGGAAATGATATCCTTCCGGCGCCGTTGTCAGCAGAACGGGAGGCTGAAGTGATCGAAATGCTGGGGACAGAAAAGGAAAAAGAGGGAAAGTCGGTTCTGATCGAGCACAATTTACGGCTGGTGGTTTATATTGCAAAGAAATTTGATAATACAGGGGTAGGTGTGGAGGATCTGATCTCCATCGGAACCATAGGGCTCATAAAGGCTATCAATACCTTTGATCCGGTAAAAAATATCAAGCTTGCCACCTATGCATCACGATGTATCGAAAATGAGATCCTGATGTATCTGAGGAGAAATAGCAAAACAAAGATGGAGGTTTCCATTGATGAGCCGCTGAATGTGGACTGGGATGGAAATGAGCTGCTACTTTCGGATATTCTGGGAACGGATGACGATGTGATCTCCAGACGTCTGGAAGATGAGGTGGAGATCGCACTTCTTGGAAAAGCCATCAGCAAACTGACAAAGCGGGAACAGATGATCATCCGTCTGCGATTCGGCATCGGAAACCGGGAAGGAAGCGAGAAAACGCAGAAGGAGGTAGCGGATCTTTTAGGAATTTCGCAATCCTACATTTCCCGCCTGGAAAAGCGGATCATGAAGCGGCTGCGGAAAGAAATCGTAAAGTATGAATAGATGAAACCGGAAAAAACGGTTTACCGGACAGGTTTCACTTATGGAGGAAGTAAAACCAAAAAATATTTTTGAGACACCACAGGGAGATGAGCGTCTTGGATGGACCGGTGATGCAGAAATCTTCTGCCGTACGGCATGCTTCCTTGAAAATACCTATTCCTTCTACCGAAAATGGCTCCGTGATGTGGAGGCAGACCAGACAGAGGAGGGCGGTGTTGCCCATGTTGTTCCGGATATCATTTCCGGAAACGAAGGGTATAATTGGCTCCTTGAGCAGGGAAGTCATTCGGCAGCAGCGAGAAGATTTAAAATTCCGGGAAATACAGTAGAATTTGTCAGAGACCTTCGATATAATAAATACAGAGTGTTTACAGAACTACGGAATGAACAAAAGAAGAAGGGGTGTGGCAGAATGATCGACATTGCACATGCAAAACAGGAATTCGAAAAATATCTGGATGAATACGACCGGGAGGATGAACAGATCTGTCTGAAGATCGTACATACCTATGGCGTGGTGAAATACGCAGGAGAGATTGCCAGAAAAATGGAATGTTCCGGTGAAGATGTGGAACTTGCGGAGCTGATCGGTCTGCTTCATGATATTGGCCGTTTTGAGCAGATCCGTAGATTTCACAGCTTTGAGCCGGGAACCATGGATCATGCCGTGTTCGGGGCAGAACTTCTCTTCGGGGAGGAGAAACTGATCCGGCGTTTCGTGGAGGATGATAAATTTGATGAGCTGATCGATGCAGCAATTCGGAAGCACAGTGATTTCAAACTGGAAGGAATCCACGATGCAAGAACACTTTTCCATGCAAAACTGATCCGAGATGCCGATAAGCTGGATAACTGCAGAGTAAAGCTGGAGGCGTCTGTTGAAGCCATGCTGGGAGTCTCTGAGAAAGCTGCAGGAGAAGGGCTGATCTCACCGGCAGTGTGGGAGTCCTGTCTCAGAAGAGAATCCGTGTTATCCGCAGACAGACATGTGCCGGTGGATTACTGGGTATCTTATCTTGCACAGTATTATGATATCAATTTTCCTGAGACCTGTGAGATCATCGAAGAAGAGGATTATATCACCAGGATCGCAGGCCGGCTGACGTACCAGGAACAGGATACCAGAACTAAGCTCCATATTCTCACAGAAGATCTGAACAGGTATCTGGAGATGCCGGCTGTGTCTGTGAAGGAATAGGAGTATAGCAGTTACTGTTCACTGGCAATGTCCCGCGAGGTGTTTTTTGTGAGCGAAGGTCACAGAAAACCCGAGACATACCATGCGAATTTATGCGATTAACATAAATTCTGTGCATCGCGAAGCGTGTTACTGAGAACGGAGTGAACAGTAACTCATAGCAGAGAGACTTGTTATATTTTTTTGTTTGGGGTTGACTTTGAGGTGGTTTTCGCCTAAAATATATCAAAGATACGGCGATGATGAGAATAGTACACAGGGAATTATCTCAGAGAGGGATCTGCTTTGGTGGAAGGATCCTGTGCGTGAACTGTGGAACCGGCCTCGGAGCTCTGCGTGATTGAAGCGTGGCGTGTGTTTCCGGCGTTAACGGGTGTTGAGAGAACAGCTTTTCAGGCTGTTAACTGGGGTGGTACCGCCGAAGTCATTCGGTCCCTTGTGAGGGATTTGGATGGCTTATTTTTTTGTCCATAAAACGGGATTGTAAATGCAGTGTACGGTTTATGGGACAGAAGAGTGAGCTGGAAGGATTCCGGATTGCTGTGGCTGCTTGACAGCCGGCAATATGTAACAGATCACAAGAAAAAGGAGATTTATCATGGCAAAAGAAAAGAAATTAGTACAGGCCATCACATCTATGGATGAGGATTTTGCTCAGTGGTATACAGACGTTGTTAAGAAGGCTGAGCTCTGTGGCTATACAAGTGTTAAGGGCTGTATGGCGATCAAACCTGCAGGTTATGCAATCTGGGAGAATATCCAGCATGAGCTTGACCGCAGATTTAAAGAAACCGGTGTAGAGAACGTTTACATGCCGATCTTTATCCCGGAGTCTCTTCTTGATAAAGAGAAAGATCATGTAGAAGGTTTTGCTCCGGAGGTTGCATGGGTGACTCATGGCGGCCTTGATCCGCTGCAGGAGAGACTTTGCGTGCGTCCGACTTCTGAGACTCTGTTCTGCGATTTCTACCAGAAAGAGATCCAGTCCCACAGAGATCTTCCAAAGGTATATAATCAGTGGTGTTCCGTTGTCCGTTGGGAGAAGACAACACGTCCATTCCTTCGTTCCAGAGAGTTCCTGTGGCAGGAGGGACATACTGCTCATGCAACAGCTGAGGAAGCGGAGCAGCGTACCATCCAGATGCTGAACATCTATGCAGACTTCTGCGAGGAAGTTCTTGCGATTCCGGTCATCAAAGGCCAGAAGACAGACAAGGAGAAATTTGCAGGTGCTGAGGCTACTTATACCATCGAATCTCTGATGCACGACGGTAAGGCTCTCCAGTCCGGTACAAGCCATAACTTTGGAGATGGCTTTGCCAAAGCATTCGGAATCCAGTACACAGATAAAGATAACACACTGAAATATGTTCACCAGACATCCTGGGGAATGACAACCCGTATGATCGGTGCGATCATCATGGTTCACGGTGACAACAGCGGACTTGTTCTTCCTCCGAGGATCGCTCCGGTACAGACTGTGATCATTCCGATCCAGCAGCGTAAAGAGGGTGTTATGGAGAAGGCTGACGAGCTTCTTGCAGCACTGAAGGCAGCAGGTATCCGTGCAAAGGTTGACGCGACAGACAAGAGCCCGGGATTCAAGTTTGCTGAGCAGGAGATGCGTGGTATCCCGCTTCGTGTGGAATGTGGACCGAAGGATATCGAGAACGGTCAGGCAGTTCTCTGCAGAAGAGATACCCGTGAGAAATACACAGTATCCTTCGAGGAACTTGCAGATAAGGTAAAAGAGCTTCTGGATACCATTCAGCATGATATGCTGGAGCGCGCACGTGCACACAGAGAGGCACATACTTACGTAGCAAAGAATTATGAGGAGTTCGGTGAGATCATCAACAGCAAACCGGGATTCATCAAAGCTATGTGGTGCGGTGATCGTGCATGTGAAGACAAGATCAAGGAAGATTTCCAGGCAACATCCAGATGTATGCCGTTTGAGCAGGAGCAGTTAAGTGACGTTTGCGTATGCTGCGGAAAACCGGCTAAGAAAATGGTTTACTGGGGACGTGCATACTAAAATATAATTTATATTGCAGAAACAGCGGCGGGGCAAAATATGCTCCGCTGTTTTTATCCAATGCGTCGTAAAACCCCTTGCTTCGGCTATGGGGATATAAGACGCGTCCATCGAATTTATGCAAGTAATTGAAGATGGACAAAATAGTAATTGTATTAACTA
>ENA-OQHR01000117-OQHR01000117.1-human-gut-metagenome-genome-assembly--contig:-NODE-117-length-69246-cov-6.212566_pt1 | contig 69246 bp, 65 predicted proteins | sample MGYA00242566_ERZ504725 | MGnify/ENA primary metagenome ERZ504725 (study PRJEB26092, sample SAMD00036217) | human gut metagenome | host: Homo sapiens | study: EMG produced TPA metagenomics assembly of... | reverse complement strand
CCGAATATATCTGCCTTAACAGAATCACTGACATTCTCATAACCTCCTAGCTCTGATATTCTCCTTACAATCCAGCCAACTTTGACCATAGGCTCTTTTTCTTTAGGTTCCACAAATTCACTTTTACCTTTTACATCAGTCTCTTGTTTTCTCGCACTATCAGCTTGCTCTCTCAGTCTGCCTATTTCATTCTGCTTATTGTTAGGATTCATCACATCAACATTTGCATCATGCTCAACAACTACTGCCGTTGCTTTCTCAACCTCAGTCTCTTCATCCATCCCCGGTATCTCAACATCCCTGTCAGCAACAATCTCCGCCTTCCCCGACACCGCATAATAAACTGTATACAAATCTTCTTTTATAATGTCATCCGCAAGCTGTATCTGCCTCTTAATTTCCCTTTTCTCCTGCTTCAGTTCGTCCAGTTCTTCCTGCACTTCCACATGCCATATCTGATATTCCCGGTACTGCTCTTCATTCTTTATACTGCGTTTCCGACTAGAGCTTTCTCTGTATATCTCATGCTGTCTGTCCTCAATCTGCTGGATTTTTTCTTCCTGCTCACCTATGAAATCCACAAGATCCACAACACTTTTAATGTCATTATTTACAATCAGCAGATATTCGTCCTGTAACTGATGAAACCGCTTCAAATCCTCTGTATACTTTGCTCCACCGACTGCAAAACGTTTCTGCTCTACAATCCTTAATCTGTATAGCTTTGCATAAAACTTCTTCTGAAATGATGACAGCTTCGCCCTGTGCAATTTCCTGATATCCGACGAATAAAAGTAAGGCTTTGCCATCCAAGGCATATCCACATGATGCCTTAACGTCTCCGCTGAAAACATCTCGTCCATCTTTGCAAGCTTATGATAATACCGAAATCCCGGTGCCTGCACCTCCATCCATGCGTCTTTCTTAAATACATATCCAAGTCTTTTCATCAGATATTTAAAATGCTCCACATTTCCGGCTGCATATGCACACATCTTGGCATCACGAAGAATTATTTCTTTCATGGACATTTCCTTTTCCCACTTGTCCCTTCTGATATTCTTTGGATTCTTGCTGTACTCTGCCGGCATTATGGAAAGTCCAAGTTCATCACAATATTTATTTGTAATTGGCTGGAGATGATTTTTCCAGTTGCTTTTCGGTGAATTGTATTTCTTGCCGGTTGTCATGCTTACACTGTTCCAGATCAGATGCCCATGCATATGTTCCCTGTCAGTATGGACTGCATACACAGCCTCATAATCATCACCAAGCACATCCTTTGCGAAATGCTCGAGGACATACATTGCCTGCTCTGCCGTTACTTTTTCCTCCGGCGAAAACGATATAATCACATGATAGCCCTGCCTTTTACCTGTCTTATGAAATATATTCTTTGTCTCTTCCATCTGCTCAAATGCTGTATCCGGCAGGCAGTTAATACCGCCCACCAGTACACATTCTTCTGTCTTATCTGGATTCTGAATATATTCCAAAGCATTCTTTAGGTGTGATGCTGGATTTCTACCTTCCGATTCCATGATATTTAGGATCTTTGTAATCGCCATACTTCCATCACCTCCCCGAATGTTTTCTTTACCTCATCCATACTGCTCTGCAATTTATCAATATCGCTGTAATACAATCTTCCCTGTGAATTGCCAAGCTTAACCACCTGATTAATATTATTTGCAATACCTGCAATAACACGAATTATTTTTGCCCTGTCCTCTGGATAACTTGTATCAATGTTGCCGCCTGTCCGAATTAATTCTCTTATATAGGCACTTGCTGTCATTCCTGTTCGCTTAAGTGCCGCTTTCAGAATATCCATATCTTTCTCTGACAGCTTCACCGATATCTTATAATCTTTCCTGTCAGACTTGTATCTTCTCTTTCCATCTGCCATACGTTTCTCCCCTTTCGTAGTTTTCTAATGCTGTATCAAACCAATCTCTTTTTATCTGTACCATTGCTTTTTCAACCTTTCTTAAAATTGTGTTCATAGGTTTTGCAAGATGCGGAAAAGGTCGGACCTTTTCCTGAAAAAATATAAACGCCATCAGCGTTTACATAATTTTTCGTCTTGGCAGGAGCACCTGCACCCTGTATATGATATGTGGTGGTTAATGTACCACCACAATTACTGATATGGTGGCGCTTTTTGCCATCACTTTGCTGTTTTAGTGGCGTTTTCCGCCACCACTTTTCCATTTTGATGGCACTTTCCGCCACCATGACTTTTTTCTCGCTTATCTGAGTGGTGGCGCTTTTTGCCGTCACTTTACTGTTTTGGTGGCGCTTTTTGCCCCCACTTTTGCATTTTGACGGCACTTTTTGCCCCCACACTTTTTCGGCTCTGATTTGTGCGGGGGCGCTTTCTGCCCCCACTTTGTGGTTTTGGGGGCGCTTACTGCCCCCATTTGCATGTTTTGGCGGCGCTTTTTGCCCCCACACCGGTTTCACCTATTCAGTTGTCTCTTTCACCATTACATCTGCATCCGACCTCACATTTTCTGCTATCTCAGCACCATCTCCCGGCAATACCTTTGTTTCAGGCTGTATATCCACTTCATCCTGTTCACTTATCACAGAATCCCCAACTGCCGCTTCATAATCCATTTCTTCTGCAACCTTGATCCGATTACGCTACGGCTCATAATCCGGATTGTAATAATCTTCGTAACCATAGATTTTCTGTTCAAAGTACTTCCTTGGACATTTGCCCCGCATGGTGAAATAACCTTTTGCCTCAAGCTCTGCATTATATTCCTTTATAATTGCATATGCCTTTGTCATCCCGATACCAAGCATCTGGCTTATCTCTCCTGCATCTATGAATGCTTCCTTTACACCCTTCATGCAGCTCCTCCTTTCATAAATTGTTATTTTAAATACGTGTTTTCACAAAGCAGCTATCCTGTTCTTTATTTATTCCGTATTTTTAGTTCGTGTTTATCTTAATATCCTTTTCAGAATTTGTCAATAGAACTTTTATAATTACGCACTTGCAATTCGTTTTTATTTATGATAAAGTAATCGTACAATCATAAACAAGTCACTTACTGATACGTATTTCATTTATTATCAATCTTATACGCATCTTTACAACGGACTATTTCATGTAAAGGAAGGTGGACAGAATGACTAATTCTCATTCCATTAAAATCACTATGTCTTCTCCAGAAGAAATCGGGAAGGCAATACAGAAACAGCGCAGAGCACAGAAGATTACTCAAAAGGAGTTTGCACAGCATCTTGGTAAATCAGAACGTACTATCCAGAAATATGAGTCTGGTGAAATACTAATGAAGATAGATGTTTTAAAACAGATTGCTAATGAATTAAATGTTCCATGGCAGGAACTTTTATCTCCAGAAGATAATATTCCCAAAGATAATACGACCACTGAGTACCCGGCATATGAATTCCACACTATGTCAGATGTAATCAATGCTCTCTTTGCCATAACTGAACTTACTGATTTTTCATTTGAGCTGACCAACACCAAACCTCCTGAAAGTCCTGAATGGACTGCCGGGATTAAGGTTAATGGCAAAGGCAATGGAAAATATGATGCAGACTTCTGTCTCTTTATGGAAAACTGGATAACAAAGAAGAATATGCTTCAGACAGGAAAGCTTTCAAAAGAAAAGTTTGATTCATGGAAATCAGATATGTTAGCATATTATAAGGATTCCCGACTGGATAATGAAGCTGATTCAAAAACTGAATAATTGCAGGCTTACACCTTTAGTAAAGAAAAAGCTCCGGCACACTCCTTCTCGCAAAAGGAATAACCGAAGCTATGTAAGTGATTGACCCGAAGGCTTTATAATCACCCTGAACAAGTAGATTATATCATAGCCTTTTGATGATTGCACAACAATTTTACAAAAAGGAGATGATATTCATGCCAGCTTACAAAGATGAAAAAACTGGTAAATGGTTCGCCAAGTTCTATTATACGAACTGGCAGGGAATCAAAAAACAGAAGTGGAAAAGAGGCTTTGCCACCAAAAAGGAAGCCTTAGGATTTGAAAGAGATTTTCTGGAAAAGCAGTCTGCCAATCCTGACATGACATTTCAAAACCTTTATGAAATTTATATGGAGGATATGGCTGCAAGACTTAAGCAGTCAACTCTTCTGACAAAAAAGGCGGTACTACAGACGCATATTCTTCCATTCTTCGGTAGCAAGCCGATAAATGAAATCAAAGCCTCTGATGTACGAAGATGGCAGGCGAAGCTTATGAGTTCGCCGAATAATTACTCCCAGACCTATCTGAAAAAGATTAACACGGAGCTTAACAGCATCATCAATTACGCCAAGCGTTTCTATGACCTTAACACCAATCCCTGCGGCAAGGCAGGCACCATTGGAAAAGCAAAGGCTGAGGAAATGGATTACTGGACTTATGATGAATATATTGCTTTCCGTGAGGGTGTAAAAGACAAGTCGCTATCGTATATATGCTTTGAAGTCCTGTACTGGACTGGTATGCGAGAAGGTGAACTGCTTGCTCTATCACCTGCTGATATTGACCTTGATAACAAGACAATATCCATCAACAGAACATATCAGCGGATAGAAGGAAAAGATGTATTTACATCACCAAAGACAAGAAAAAGTAAGCGAAAGATTCCGATTCCGGATTTTCTCTGCCAGGAGCTATCAGACTATATCCAGTCAAGGTATATGCTTGACGCAGATGAAAGGCTGTTCCCGGTAACAAAATCATATCTCTCACACGAGATGATAAGAGGTTGCAAAAACACAGATGTAAAGAAGATACGAATCCACGATATCAGGCATTCGCACGCCAGCTTACTTATTAATCAGGGCTGTGATGCGCTGATGTTAGCAGACAGGCTCGGACACGAGAAAGTATCCACAACACTTAACACATACTCTCATCTGTTTCCACATAAACAGCAGGAGCTTGTGCATAGTCTGGAATCATTGCAGGCGACAGATTCGCCAACACCTGAACCACCATCTGATAACCCTCTGCTTGAAGCCGCAGGTATCACATGTGAAGTGCCTCAGACTCAAGACAACGGCTCAGATGTAACAATCCGACCTCAGTTTGGACCTGCGTTAGTACCACCAAATACCGCATCAGGGAAAATCATCCAGATGCCACAAAGAAAGATCATATAGAAGAAATCCAGCAGTCATCAGGGTTTCTTGCTATTAAAGTTAATAATAACCATATGAAGACGATAGAAAAAAGAGTAGTTGCTATTAGTAGCAAATTAGTAGCAGAGCAAAAGAAAAAGTCTCGGAATCCGCTTGTTTAGCGGATTCCAAGACTTGTGGCTCTTATTCAAACTCCAGACAGACAGTATGCCATATAAGTAAAAATCATTGATTTTAAGGCATTTTCAGGAACTATCAACCACTAAAATCTATATGAAAAAAAATAAAAAATGCAATAAAAATGCAATCGAAGTACATTCAGATTTATAAGATAGACCAGCAAAACCTCAATATCTTTCCTTTATAGACGTTCAGAATTGAGCGTCTATTTTTTTACCCCAAAACCAGAAAGGATGTGATACTACGAGGAAATCACCACCGCCGGAGCGTTCCCCTCCGCTTCCAGACCAGAATCCGAAACCAACCATCAAACACAACATTCAGAAAGGACAGGTACATCTATATGGAATTAAAATTCGTTATCCCCAACATGGAAAAAACATTCGGCAACTTGGAGTTTGCCGGAGAAGACAAAACAGAACAGAGAAGAATCAACGGACGCATGGCGGTACTCTCTCGCAGCTTCAACCTTTATTCAGACGTACAGAGGGCGGATGATATTGTGGTTATCCTCCCTGCCGAAGCCGGAGAGAAACATTTTGACTTTGAAGAACGTGTAAAGCTCGTCAATCCCCGTATCACCGCAGAGGGCTATAAAATCGGCACAAGGGGCTTTACCAACTACATTTTGCACGCTGACGATATGGTAAAAGCATAAGGAAAAGGAGGACATCAGACTATGAGATTAGCAAACGGAATCGTGATTGACAAGGAAGCAACATTCGGGGCATTGAAATATTCTGCCCTCCGCCGTGAGGTTCACCTCCAGAATGAAGACGGCTCGGTATCAGAAGAAATCAAGGAGCGTACCTATGACTTAAAATCCAGAGGACAGGGGCGTATGATTCAGGTTTCTATCCCTGCCAGCGTGCCATTAAAGGAGTTCGATTACAACGCAGAGGTGGAACTTATCAATCCAGTGGCAGATACCGTGGCAACGGCTACCTTTCAGGGAGCAGAGGTGGACTGGTACATCAAGGCAGAGGATATTGTCCTGAAAAGAGGGGCTGCCATGAATCCACCGACACCGAAGAAAGACGTTCCCCCTGTAAAATAACAGGAACATAAAAAATGAAAGGAGGATTGTTCCCATGAAGCAGCTTTTCCCCCGTGGAAAACGTATCCGTCCCACAGATAAAGACCTTGTGTCCCATACTGCCCTTGCCGCCCTGTTCCCTGTCTTCCTGCTGGTTGTCCTGCTGTTTCATATCCGGCAAATTGCCGGAACCAACTGGCAGGAAGTGTCCCTCTCCCAGATAGCACAGGATGTAAACATCCCTTGCCTGTTATTCAGTATGGGCGTGGCAGGGCTGGTGTGTCTTACAGTCGTTCTTCTGTTCTGGCGATACCGGAGGGATGAAGTAAAGCAGCTCATCCACCGTCAAAAGCTGGCAAGGATGGTGTTGGAAAACAAGTGGTATGAATCGAAACAGAGAAAGGAAGACGCTTTTTTCAAGGACTTGTCTTCCAGCCGTTCCAAAGAAACCATCACTTACTTTCCCAAAATCTACTACCGGATGAAACAGGGCTTGCTCCATATCCGTGTAGAAATCACCTTGGGAAAATATCAGGAACAGCTCTTAAACTTGGAGAGAAAGCTGGAAAGCGGCTTGTACTGTGAGCTGACGGATAAGGAATTAAAGGATTCCTATGTGGAGTACACCCTGCTCTATGATACCATTGCCAACCGTATCTCCATTGAGGATGTACAGGCAAAGGACGGCAGGCTCCGGCTCATGGAAAATGTCTGGTGGGAATATGACAAGCTCCCCCATATGCTCATTGCCGGAGGAACCGGCGGCGGAAAGACCTACTTCATCCTGACCCTCATTGAAGCCCTGCTCCGCACCAACGCCGTCCTGTTCGTGTTAGACCCAAAGAACGCCGACCTTGCGGATTTACAGGCGGTTATGCCGGATGTGTACTACAAAAAGGAAGATATGCTCACCTGTATTGACCGTTTCTATGAGGAAATGATGAAACGCAGCGAAGACATGAAGCTCATGGAGAATTACCGGACAGGGGAAAACTACGCTTACTTGGGACTTCCGGCACATTTCCTTATCTTTGATGAATATGTGGCATTTATGGAAATGCTCGGCACAAAGGAAAACGCCGCCGTCCTCAACAAATTAAAGCAAATCGTTATGCTTGGGCGGCAGGCTGGTTTCTTCCTGATTCTCGCCTGCCAGCGTCCAGACGCAAAGTATCTGGGGGACGGAATCCGTGACCAGTTCAATTTCCGTGTGGCTCTGGGGCGGATGTCGGAAATGGGCTATGGGATGATGTTCGGGGAAACCACAAAGGACTTCTTCCTAAAGCAGATAAAGGGGCGTGGCTATGTGGATGTGGGAACCAGCGTTATCTCGGAGTTTTACACGCCCCTTGTACCAAAAGGACACGATTTCCTCAAAGAAATAAAAAAACTGACAGACAGCAGGCAGGGAGTGCAGGCGGCGTGCGAAGCAAAAGCCGCAGAAACGGACTGACCTGCTGTGGCTGGTGTGCCGCAAGGCACGCCAGCATGAACCCCTCGTATCTAACAGAGGGGTACAAATCGACAGGCAACAATCAAACAACAGGGCAGAATCCCACGGTACACAAGGGATTTTCCCATATCCGGCGTGTGTCAACAAGGCTCTGAAAGTTGACATACGCTTTTTTAGACAGGAGGGATTTTCACTGAATGAAGAAACATGGGTACGGGATATCAAAGAAAAACGGGAAATTTATGGTATCTCACAACAGAAACTTGCGTTAGCTGCCGGAATCACCCGTCCGTACCTGAGTGATATTGAAACGGGCAAGGCTCACCCATCCGAAGCATTACAGGAAACCATCACGGAAGCTCTGGAACGCTTCAATCCAGACAATCCCCTTGAAATGCTCTTTGACTATGTGCGGATTCGTTTTCCCACTACGGATGTGAAGCATATCGTGGAAGACGTGCTGCGGCTAAAGCTCCCCTACTTTATCCATGAAGACTACGGCTTCTATTCTTACACAGAGCATTACTATCTGGGGGATATTTTCGTTCTGGTATCGCCGGAACTGGAAAAAGGGGTGCTGCTGGAACTGAAAGGGCGTGGCTGCCGCCAGTTTGAAAGCTATCTGCTGGCACAGGAACGGAGCTGGTATGAGTTTTTCATGGATGTTCTCATGGAGGACGGCGTGATGAAGCGGCTTGACCTCGCCATCAATGACAAAACGGGAATCCTGAACATTCCCCATCTGACAGAGAAGTGCCGGAATGAAGAATGTATCTCGGTCTTTCGCAGCTTTAAAAGCTACCGCAGCGGCGAACTGGTACGGCGTGAGGAAAAAGAATGTATGGGGAACACCCTGTATATCGGTTCTCTCCAAAGTGAGGTATACTTCTGCATTTATGAAAAGGACTATGAGCAGTACAAAAAACATGATATTCCCATTGCAGACGCAGAGGTAAAGAACCGTTTTGAAATCCGGCTGAAAAATGAGCGTGCCTTTTACGCCATCCGTGACCTGTTAGAACATGACAATCCAGAACGGACAGCCTTTCAAATCATCAACCGCTATGTCCGGTTCGTGGACAGGGACGATACGAAGCCCCGTTCTGACTGGCGTATCAGTGAGGAATGGGCGTGGTTTATGGGGGAACACAGGGGAAGCCTGAAACTGACAACCAAACCGGAACCCTATTCCTTTGAACGCACCCTGCACTGGCTCTCCCATCAGGTAGCCCCCACGTTAAAGCTGGCTCTCCGTCTGGATAAGATGAACCACACCCAGATTGTCCATGACATCATCACCCATGCAAAACTGACGGAGAAGCACGAAAAAATCCTGAAGCAGCAAGCCGCCGCTGCAAAGGAGGTGGTGCTTTAACGGCGGCAATCTTGAAACCTAAGAACTCTTACAGGAAAGAAAGGAGCTTTTATGAATTTCGGACAGAATCTTTACAACTGGTTTTTATCCAACGCCCAGTCCCTTGTGCTGCTGGCAATCGTGGTGATTGGACTGTACCTCGGATTTAAGAGGGAATTTTCCAAACTTATCGGTTTTCTGGTGGTGTCCCTTGTAGCGGTCGGTCTGGTCTTCAATGCGGACGGTGTAAAGGACATCTTACTGGAACTGTTCAATAAGATTATCGGTGCATAGGAAACCCTTGTTACACTTCCGTTATGGAGCAAGCTCTGATTGCTTCATGGCGGAAGTCCACTAGGGGCTTGGGGAGCGTAACTCCCCAAAAACCTGACAGAGAAAGGACGTGATACTGATTGAGGAAATGAAAATCTACATCCTGAACACCACAAGGTTTTACCATGAGGATTTTGAGGAATATCCTGGGGCATGGTTTTCCTGCCCTGTGGATTTTGAAGAAATCAGGGAACGTCTTGGAGTTCAGAGTGAGGAAGAAATCGAAATTGAAGACTATGAGCTGCCGTTTCCATTGGAGGGCAACACAAGGCTCTGGGAAATCAACGCTCTTTGCCGGATGGTACAGGAAATGCAGGGAACGCCCCTCTATTATGAAATGGATATGGTACAAAAGCGGTGGTTTCCCAGCTTTACGGAATTTATCGACCACAAAGACCAGATACGCTATTATCCGGTACAGGACGGGGAATCCCTCGCCCGTTATCTAGTACAGGAAGTACAGATATTTGGAGAAGTACATCCAGACCTGTTGAACCATATCGACTACGCTGCCATTGGTCGGGAACTGGAAACCAGCGAAAACTACCTGTTTACGGACAATGGTATCTTTTATTACCGCTAAAAGGAGGTGAAGGAACTTGGAAGAAATGCGGATTTACATTGCCAACTTAGGAAAATACAATGAGGGCGAACTGGTAGGGGCATGGTTCACGCCGCCTGTGGATTTTGAGGAAGTCACGGAACGTATCGGCTTGAATGATGAATATGAGGAATATGCCATCCATGATTATGAGCTGCCCTTTGCGATTGACGAATATACCCCCATTGAGGAAGTCAACCGCCTGTGTGAGATGGTGGAGGACTTACCGGAATATATTCAGGAGGAACTATCGGAGCTGCAATCCTACTTTGGCAGTATCGAAGAACTCTGTGAGCATGAAGACGATATTATCTGCCATTCCGGCTGTGACGATATGGCGGATGTGGCTCGCTGCTATCTGGAAGAAAGCGGACAGCTTGGGGAACTTCCGGCACACTTACAAAACTATATCGACTATGCTGCCTATGGGCGTGACATGGAATTGGAGGGAACCTTTGTTGTCACGAACCACGGCGTATATGAAATCTTACGGTAGACCCGTCTGTATCTCCTTTGGGAAATGCAGGCGGATTTTTTATTCAGGGGCGGCTTTGGCTGCCCCCATCTTTTAGAAAGGACGGACAACATGAAAAAAATACGAAGCTATACCAGTATCTGGTCGGTGGAAAAGGTACTCTATTCCATCAATGATTTTAAGCTGCCATTCCCCATCACGTTCACACAGATGGCGTGGTTCGTGGTATCGGTGTTTGCAGTGATACTCTTGGGGAACCTCCCTCCCCTTTCGTTCATTGACGGGGCATTTTTAAAATACTTCGGCGTACCCTTTGCCCTCACTTGGTTCATGTGCCAGAAGACCTTTGACGGGAAGAAGCCTTACGGCTTCCTGAAATCCGTACTGGCATATCTGGTACGCCCGAAACTGACCTATGCAGGAAAGCCCGTGAAGCTGGAAAAGGAATATCCGGCACAGCCCATCACGGCAGTAAGGAGTGATATTTATGGCATATCCGATTAAATATATCGAAAATAACCTTGTGTTCAACCATGACGGGGAGTGCTTCGCTTACTATGAGCTGCTTCCCTACAACTATTCCTTTTTAAGCCCTGAACAGAAATATCAGGTACACGATTCGTTCCGGCAGCTTATCGCCCAGAACAGGGACGGAAAGATTCATGCCCTGCAAATCAGCACCGAATCCAGCATACGGGCGGCACAGGAACGCTCCAAACAGGAAGTGACGGGCAAGTTAAAGGATGTTGCCTGTGCAAAGATTGACGCACAGACCGAAGCCCTGATTTCCATGATAGGGGAAAATCAGGTAGACTATCGCTTTTTTATCGGCTTCAAGCTGCTTGTCAATGAGCAGGAAGTCACCATGAAACAGTTCCGCAGGGAAGCAAAGACCGCCGTTTCCAATTTCCTCCATGAAGTCAACCACAAACTCATGGGGGATTTTGTTTCCATGAGCAATGAGGAAATCTGGCGGTTTCAGAAGATGGAAAAACTGCTGGAAAGTAAAATCTCACGCCGCTTCAAAGTCCGGCGGCTTAACAAGGACGATTTTGGCTATCTGATTGAGCATTTATACGGGCAGACCGGAACCGCCTACGAAGATTATGAGTATTATCTTCCGAAGAAACGGTTTCAGGAGGAAACGCTGGTGAAATACTATGACCTCATCAAACCCACCCGTTGTCTGATAGAGGAAAACAAGCGGTATCTGAAAATCGAACAGGAAGACGGGACAGTTTATGCCGCCTACTTTACCATCAACAGCATTGTAGGGGAACTGGACTTTCCATCTTCGGAAATCTTTTACTATCAGCAGCAGCAATTCACTTTTCCCATTGATACCTCTATGAATGTGGAGATTGTGACAAACCGGAAAGCCCTCTCCACGGTGCGGAACAAGAAAAAAGAGCTGAAAGATTTGGACAACCACGCATGGCAGAATGACAGTGAAACCAGCACAAACGTGGTGGACGCTTTAGACAGCGTAAATGAGCTGGAATCCACCTTAGACCAGAGCAAGGAATCTATGTATAAGCTGTCCTATGTGGTGCGTGTGACGGCTCCCGACTTGGAAGAACTGAAACGCCGCTGCAATGAGGTGAAAGATTTTTATGACGATTTGAACGTGAAGCTGGTTCGCCCCTTTGGGGATATGCTGGGGCTGCATGGGGAATTTCTCCCTGCCAGCAAACGGTATCTGAACGATTATATCCAGTATGTCACCAGTGACTTCCTTGCTGGTCTTGGCTTCGGGGCAACCCAGATGTTAGGGGAACCGGAGGGCATTTATATCGGGTACAGCCTTGATACAGGAAGAAATGTGTACTTAAAGCCTGCCCTTGCCAGTCAAGGAGTGAAAGGCTCCGTCACCAACGCCCTTGCTGCCGCTTTTGTCGGCTCCCTCGGCGGCGGAAAATCATTCAGCAACAACATGATTGTCTATTATTCCGTATTGTTTGGGGCACAGGCACTCATTGTTGACCCGAAAGCGGAACGGGGACGCTGGAAAGAAACCCTGCCGGAAATCGCCCATGAAATCAATATCGTAAACCTGACCTCGGAGGAACAGAACAGGGGCTTGCTCGACCCCTATGTGATTATGGAGAACCCAAAGGATTCCGAATCACTGGCAATCGACATCCTGACCTTTTTAACGGGCATTTCCAGCCGTGACGGGGAAAAGTTCCCTGTTCTTCGGAAAGCCATTCGTGCAGTAACAAACAGTGAAGAACGGGGGCTTTTCAAGGTGATTGAGGAACTTCGGGCGGAGGGAACCGCCATCAGCACCAGCATAGCCGACCATATCGAATCCTTTACGGACTATGACTTTGCACACCTGCTCTTTTCGGATGGGGATGTCACACAGTCCATCAGCCTTGAAAAGCAGCTCAACATCATTCAGGTGGCGGATTTGGTGCTGCCGGATAAGGAAACCTCGTTTGAAGAATACACCACAATGGAGCTGCTTTCCGTGGCAATGCTTATTGTAATCAGTACCTTTGCTCTCGACTTCATCCATACAGACCGCAGCGTGTTTAAGATTGTGGATTTGGACGAAGCATGGAGCTTCTTACAGGTGGCACAGGGCAAGACCCTCTCTATGAAGCTGGTTCGTGCCGGACGTGCCATGAACGCAGGCGTTTATTTTGTGACCCAGAACACGGACGATTTGCTGGATGAAAAGCTGAAAAACAATCTGGGCTTGAAGTTTGCATTCCGCTCCACGGACATCAACGAAATCAAGAAGACCCTCGCCTTTTTCGGGGTGGATTCCGAAGATGAAAACAACCAGAAGCGGCTCCGTGACTTGGAAAACGGACAGTGCCTTATCAGTGATTTGTACGGGCGTGTGGGGGTGATACAGTTCCATCCTATCTTTGAAGACCTGTTCCATGCCTTTGACACCAGACCGCCTGTTAGAAAAGAGGTGGAGGAATGAAGATAAGAAAGCCCATCCAGCAGGGGACAGCTCTTGTCCCTTGCCGGACAAAGGGAGAAAACTCTTTTAAAAAAATCGGGAGTATAGCAGGAAAAGTGCTTCTGGCACTCCTGCTCATCCTCCTGCTGCTGGCAGTCTTCGGCACAGCCGCCCACGCTGCCGGACTGGTGGATGATACGGTAGACGCTGCCAACGAATACAGCAAATATCCTCTGGACAACTACCAGCTTGATTTTTATGTGGACAGCGGATGGGACTGGCTCCCGTGGAACTGGCTGGACGGTATCGGAAAACAGGTGATGTACGGGCTGTATGCCATCACAAATTTTATCTGGACAATCAGCCTGTACCTTTCCAACGCCACGGGGTATCTGATTCAAGAAGCCTACTCGCTGGACTTTATTTCCTCTACGGCGGATTCCATTGGAAAAAATATGCAGACCTTGGCAGGCGTTACCACAGGCGGCTTGTCCTCGGAGGGATTTTATATCGGGTTCCTGCTGATTCTCATTCTGGTGGTGGGGATTTACGTTGCCTACACAGGGCTTATCAAACGGGAAACCACAAAAGCCATCCATGCCGTTGTCAATTTCGTGGTGGTGTTCGTGCTGTCCGCTGCCTTTATCGCCTATGCTCCTGATTATATCGGGAAAATCAATGAATTTTCCGCAGACATCAGCAATGCCAGCCTGACCCTTGGTACAAAGATTGTGCTGCCGAACTCGGGAAGTCAGGGAAAAGACAGTGTGGATTTGATACGGGACAGCCTGTTTTCCATTCAGGTCAAGCAGCCGTGGCTCCTGCTGCAATACGGCAACTCGGATGTGGAAAGCCTTGGGGCTGACCGTGTGGAACGCCTGCTCTCAACCAGTCCAGACGAAAACAACGGGCAGGACAGGGAAGAAATCGTAGTGGAGGAAATCGAAGACAGGGAAAACACCAACCTTACCATCACAAAGACCATCAACCGCTTGGGAACCGTCTTCTTCCTGTTCATGTTCAATATCGGTATCTCCATTTTTGTATTCCTGCTCACGGGGATAATGATTTTCTCACAGGTACTTTTTATTATCTACGCCATGTTCCTGCCTGTGAGCTTCCTCCTTAGCATGGTTCCCTCTTTTGAGGGGATGTCAAAACGTGCCATTACAAAGCTGTTCAATACCATCCTTACCAGAGCCGGAATCACCCTGATTATCACGGTAGCGTTCAGCATTTCCACCATGCTCTACAACCTGTCTGGGGAATACCCGTTCTTCCTGACGGCGTTCTTGCAGATAGTGACCTTTGCCGGAATTTATTTCAAGCTGGGGGATTTGATGGGGATGTTCTCCTTACAGAGTGGGGATTCCCAAAGCATGGGGAGCCGTATCATGCGAAGACCCCGTATGCTCATGCACGCCCATATGCACCGTTTACAGCATAAGTTAGGACGTTCTGTGGCGGCTCTTGGGGGTGGTACGGCTGCCTACCATGCAGGAAAACAGGCTGGCTCAGACCAGAGAACTGCTTCCAGCTCCGGCTCTTCCAAACGGACGCAGGCAGACCACAGCAGACCAGACGGACAGGCAGCACCGGAAAAGGAATCCGCATGGAAACGGGCTGGCTCTGCGGTAGGTGCGGTGGCAGATACCAAAGATAAGATAGCCGATACTGCCGGACAGTTTCGGGAGCAGGCAAAGGATTTGCCTGTCAATGCAAAGTACGCCCTTTACCACGGGAAAACACAGGTATCAGAGGGAGTACGGGATTTTACTTCCAGCGTGACCCAGACCCGAACTGCCAGAGCCGAACAGCGAAACGCACAGGCAGAAAGCCGCAGACAGACCATTGCAGAACGCAGGGCGGAACTGGAACAGGCAAAACAGCCGCAAAAGACAGCTTCCGAAGCACCCAAAGGGGCGGCTCCTGTCCATGAACGCCCTGTTACTGCAAAGCAGCCAGAAGATTTCCGACATCATGCAGGAAAACCAGCCATGCAGCCAGCTTCCCCATCCATCAGGGAACGGGGACAGGTTTCTTATGGGGGAACTGTGGCAGAACGGGCTTCGGTTCCGGTGGTAAAAGCAGCTTCCATCCACCATGAGCAAACACCGCCAGTAAGGACGGAACGCCAGATACTCCCTCCGGTTTCACCAGACAAACCAGAGGAAAGACAAAAGACAAGTCCCACCATCACCCCTGCTGCTCCCCATCCGGCAAGACCTGTCCAGAATGATACGGCTCCTGTGATACCGGAAAGAAAACGGGCTGCCCCTGTGGTAAAAGAATCGAACTTTACCATCCGGCGTACCACCGTCAGAAAGGAGTGGACAAAAACGGTAAAAGCGGCTGCCAAACAAAAGAAAGGGGAGAAACCATGAAGTTAAGACACCTTTTCTTTGCCTGTTCCGGCGTGTTCGTGATGATGTTCTCCCTGCTCCTTTTGGTGGTGATTGTCTTCTCGGATGAGGAAGACGGCGGAAGCGGCGGAAACCTTATCTATGGGGGCGTGAGCGTATCACAGGAAGTCCTCGCCCATAAGCCTATGCTGGAAAAGTATGCAAGGGAATATCGCATAGAGGAATACTTAAATGTGCTGCTCGCCATCATTCAGGTGGAATCCGGCGGCACGCTGGAAGACGTTATGCAGTCCTCGGAATCTCTGGGGCTTCCCCCGAACTCCCTTAGCACAGAGGAATCCATCAAACAGGGCTGCAAATATTTCTCGGAACTGCTCGCAGCGGCAGAAACAAAGGGCTGTGACTTAAACAGCGTGATTCAATCCTATAATTACGGCGGCGGTTTCCTAGACTATGTGGCAGGACACGGAAAAAAATACACCTTTGAACTGGCAGAGAGCTTCGCAAGGGACAAATCCGGCGGAAAGAAAGTCACCTACACCAACCCTGTTGCGGTAGAGAAAAACGGGGGCTGGCGGTATTCCTATGGAAATATGTTCTATGTCCTCTTGGTATCGCAATACCTGACCGTGGCACAGTTTGATGATGAAACGGTACAGGCTATCATGGAGGAAGCCTTAAAGTATGAGGGCTGGACGTATGTGTACGGGGGCGATTCTCCCTCCACTTCCTTTGACTGTTCAGGACTGGTGCAGTGGTGCTATGGCAAGGCAGGAATCGCCCTGCCACGGACAGCACAGGAACAGTATAATGTGACGCAGCACATCCCCCTGTCCGAAGCAAAAGCAGGGGATTTGGTCTTTTTCCATTCTACCTACAACGCTGGAACCTACATCACCCATGTGGGGCTATATGTGGGAAATAACCGGATGTACCATGCCGGAAATCCCATTGGTTACGCAGACCTGACAGGCTCCTACTGGCAACAGCACCTTGCCGGAGCCGGACGAATCAAACAATAAGAAAGGATGAACCGATATGATTCAGATTAGAAAAGAGGATAACCAGAAAAAGCAGAAAGAAAAGAAACTGAAAGTTTACAAAGTCAATACCCACAAAAAAACTGTGATTGCCCTGTGGGTGCTGCTGGCAGTGAGCTTCCTGTTTGCCGTCTATAAGAATTTCACGGCGATAGACATTCATACTGTCCATGAAACCAAAGTGATTGAGGAAACCATCCTCGACACCCACAAGATAGAGAATTTTGTGGAGAATTTCGCAGAAGTCTACTATTCATGGGAACAGTCCGCCGCTTCCATTGATAACCGGACAAATGCTTTAAAAGGCTATCTCACCGGAGAGCTGCAAGCCCTGAATGTAGATACTGTCCGAAAGGACATCCCCGTATCGTCTGCCCTGACTGATTTCCAGATATGGGAAATTACAAAAGAAAAGGAGCAGCATTATCAAGTGACCTATACAGTGGAACAGCGTATCACAGAGGGAGAATCCAGTAAAACCGTCCGTTCCGCCTATCAGGTGACGGTCTATGTGGACGGCTCTGGAAACCTGACGATTATCCAGAACCCAACCATCACCAGCGTTCCTGTAAAATCCGGCTACACCCCAAAAGCGGTACAAAGTGACGGTACGGTGGATTCCATCACCACGGAGGAAATCAACGAATTTCTCACTACCTTTTTCAAGCTGTACCCTACGGCAACCGCAAAGGAGCTGACTTATTATGTAAATGAGGGTGTGCTGAAACCTGTGGGAAAAGAATACATTTTCTCGGAACTGGTGAATCCGGTCTACAACCGAAACGGAAATCAGGTGACCGCTTCCCTAGCAGTAAAATATCTGGATAACCAGACCATGACAACACAGGTATCGCAGTTTGACCTTGTGCTGGAAAAGAACGGGGAAAACTGGAAGATTGTGAAATAGTTATAGAAAAACGTGCATTTCTCATTTGATATTTGCACGTTTCTCTTATAAAGTATTTCTTTTTAAAATTTATCATTAGTCTTTATATTTTTGATTAGCTCCCAATAGTAGTGTGTCAATTGCTTCGGATAATTCTTTTCTTACTTTATCAGGATTAGAAAAAGCATATCTTAATTGTAAAGTTGTATAACCATGAAGCATACCTGTTACCATGCTCAAAATTTCAGTGGTCTTATCTGGATTAAAGCCACATGAGCAAATAAGTGTTTTAAGTAAAGATAGATAATCATTAAAAATGATTGCTGTTTCCTCTGTTCCATTCCAACTAGCCCATTGAATTATTTCATAAACACCGGGATGTTCAATCATATAATTAAGATATTCAACTGCCACTAATTTTAACGCTGAATCCCCTGTCTTACCGATTGCTGCACGAATCATTTTTTCATTCATAGTACGCATACCTCTATGTGCTATCTCCCTAAGAAGTTCATCCAAACTTCCTATATGATTATATAAGGAGGGGGTACGAATCCCTAAATTTTCAGCAATAGCTTTCAAAGAAACATTATGAAGTCCATTTCTATCAGCCATATCAGAAGCAGTTTTTATAACTTCGGCTTTTGTAACTCGCATATTCATTTTCCTCTTTCTACACATCATTTACTTCATTTTAATTAATCAAATTAATGAAGTCAATAATTTGGTTAGAAAAAATGAACTCTTGTATTGACAAACAGTCTTATAATATTTAAAATTACTAATGTGATTAGTTTTTATACTATTTAAATTAGTTTGCGAAAGGAAATACAAATATGTGTACAAGATTTGTGTATAATGGAAAAGAAACCATTGTTGGGTTCAATTTTGATATTGACCTTTCTGAATGGGAACATACTGTAATTACCGAAAAAGACCGTTTTTTTATAGGGATAAAAATGTCCGATAATAAGTACCACTCTTTTCACGGAATCAATAGAAATGGGAATGTTGGCACATTGTTGTATGTACATGGAAATGACAATGCACAATTTTGCGGTAATGAATCATGCTATACAATAGCTGATTTGACAGAAAACTTTATAAAAGGCAATCTCTCTTTTGACGATTCATTGGAGATAGTGAAAAAAAAGAAAATTACTTATGCACCTGACACTACTATGCAGGCTATGTTTTCGGATAGAAATGGGCGTGTTCTCATTATTGAACCGGGGATTGGGTATCGCTTGGAAAAAGAAAAATATTCCTTAATAACAAATTACTCCATTTTAAAACCAGAATTGACTAATCCATATGTTTTATCTGGGGATAACAGATATGAAAAGGCAAAGGATTTACTGCAAGGATATGGAGAAAACTTCTCTATTTCCAACGCCTTTGATGTACTTAGGTCAGTACGTCAGGAAGGACTTTGGGCAACCAGAGTTTCTTTTGTATATTCCGTTGCTAAAAATAAGGTATATTATGTGTTGAACAATGATTTCAAAAATATTGCAGAGTATCAATTCTAATATCACTGCAATTATAAACAAAAGTGGAGAATTTACATTTCCCCCACTTCCTTAGATTTGACAATACCATCTGCCTATTGCAATTTTTATTTACTTTTCCATCAATATTTCAAACAACAATTTCTACTTCGACAATCAAGTTAATTTATGTTGTTTAACCTCTATTTCCTTTGTCTACTAAGACATTTAATTATTTACCATACATCTGTGATAATTTTTAATTTGCCTATTGACTTTAACGTTACGTCATAGTATATGATAAAACCAAAAGGAGGAACTAGAATTATGAAAATATCCGCTATCCGTTCTGACAAAGTTTATTCAAAAATTATGAATGCACCGTTAGACAAAAAAAAATGACATTTATAGATATGAACTTATGAAGCCTTTTGAAAAAAAGTGGGCTTGTTATAGTGTTCCTATGAAAGCTCTAACGCCTAATGGATATGATGTAATTATGGCAAGCGAAATGCTTGGACATATCGTCCCAACCGCTGTTGACCAAAAGCAACAAAATAATATTAAGCTAATTTCTGATAATACACTCTGGGAAAAATGTGAGTTATCCATTCAGCAGTCGTTGAATTGCTTTGTTGAACACGGTGTTAATCTACCCATTAAAGAATATGCGTTTACAATTTTACTTGCAAATGCTAAAAATCCTTACATTATTTTAAATGATGGTTACTGTGGTGATGGTGGTATTCCAGGATATATTTTTTCTTGGTTACTACCTAATGAATACACTTTATCACATCTTCATGTAGCATTAGCACATGAAACTAATCACAACGTACGATTTCAATTTATTAAATGGAAGAATGACATCACTCTTGGTGAAATGATAGTCAATGAGGGATTGGCAGAAAACTTTGCAACATTTCTGTATGGTGAAGATAAAGCAGGTCCTTGGGTAACAAAAACTGATATAGAAACCTTAAATGAATATATTAAGCCTATTATTCGGGACGGTTTAAATGTTCAAGGATTAGAAAATCTGAATGCATACCTTTATGGTGATGAAATGGCAGCATTACAAAACTATCCTCAGGTCGGATTACCCTATTGTTCCGGATATGCGTGTGGCTATCACTTGATTAAACACTACTTGCAAAAGACTGGAAAAAACATTGTCGAAGCAACTCTATTACCTGCAAAAGAAATTTTAAATGCTACGGAGGATTTTTGGAATGAATGAAAAAGCTAAAACAGTCCATGAAGTTGCTAAATTAACAGGTATTACTGCTCGAACACTACATTATTATGATGAAATTGGTTTATTAAAACCATCTATTATAACCGAAGCAAAATACCGTCAGTATACAGACGACGATTTAACTAGGCTTCAGGAAATTTTGTTTTTTAGAGAAGTTGGATTCGCCCTAAAAGAAATTAAGGAACTGCTGGATTCACCTCATTATGTTCGTTCAGAAGCATTAGAGCGTCATGTACTGATTTTGGAAGCTCAGAAAGAACGAATAGAAGCTTTGATTTCACTTGTAAAAGACACAATCAACGGAAATAAAGAAATTAAATTTTCTGCATTTTCAAATGCAAAAATACTTGAGTTACAATCGCAATTTCAAGAAGAAGTATTAGAACAATGGGGAAATACTGAAAGTTTCAGAGAATACAAGACTATGTTTTCTTCCCATTCAAAGCAAATACAAGAGAAAGAAATAGAATCTTTTTATTCAATGGCTCGCAATATTTTTGAAAAACTAGCTATGTATGAAAATAGTCCTGCGGAAAGTTCAGAAGTACAAGCAATAGTACATGAATGGCAACAATATATTTCTGAACACTTTTATGAATGTAATAAACAAATTTTATCTAATTTGGGAGTTTTCTATATTACAGATGAAAGATTTACCACTTTTATAAATAGATTTAGTAGTGGAAATCTTGCAGCTTTTTTTAATGAAGCAATACAAATTTTTTGCAGAGGTTCAGAATGAATATGATGGAGTGGGTTATTTGTCCTATATGCAACAATAAAACAAGGATTAAAATACGAAAAGATACACAGCTAAAAAACTTTCCGTTGTATTGTCCAAAATGTAAAAAAGAAAGTTTGATATGCGTAAATAACTTCAAAATAGAAATTATCAAAGAGCCAGACGCCTAGACGCAGAGCCGATAATTTATAAGCTATATAGCTTATAGACTATCGGCTCATTTTAATTTCAATCTTATTCTTGCAGGCAATAGAAGTTATTTATCTTCCATTTCCTTGTATTTGACAATACCATCTGCAACGCTTTCCATGATAACAAGGTCTGCGTCTGTAAAATTGTCAATTTTGCTTTCAAGCTGTCTTCGTCTGCTGCTTTTTGCCAGACTATCAGAGGATAAAAAGAACTCATCCACTGATACATTCAGCAGAGATACAAGGTCGTACAGCACCTGTAAACTTGGGTGCTGCCCTTTATTCTCAATATTGGTTAAATAGCGTGGGTCAATTTCAATCATTGCTCCCACCTGTTCACGGGTCAAACCCTGTTTTTTGCGGGCTTCTTTTATGGCAAGCCCAAACGCCCTGAAATCATATTTATCTTCTTTTTTACGCATAATACACCACCTCTGTACATTTTACTGTTCCTGTTGTAATAGCGACAGGTATAGAAAAACGTATTACATAGTTGTACAGTTCCTATTATGCGTATCAAAGATAAAACTATGCTGCCGAAACGGAAATAAAAAAAACCGTTATTTGGCAGCATACTTTCCCTGCGTCAAAATCACATCATCTTTTCCAGACGACGGTTTAACAAAAGCCGCCGTCTTTTTTTGCATGAAATATAGATGATTTTTAAAGTCTACTACTTTATACAGACAGCGGCTTACAGGAGGAAGCCGCTATGCAAAATATTTTCTTAAATATATCTACATTCGGTAAACCGTTAAAAAAAGCCATCCACCTACGCTAGAAAAGTCTGACCTGCAATATGGTTTTTTACAATACATAGTAAGAACTATCGAAGCACACAAGCAGAAATATCGTCTGTTTGCGTGCTTTTTTAGTTGGAAGAAAAAGTTTTTAAATTTTTCTTCTCAAAACGCAACTGCACCCCCTGTCCTGTCGGGACTAAGAGCGAAAAGGGGGAAAGAAGCAGAAATTCCTATCAACTCGCTCCCTTTCAAGGCTGGAAAGGGGGTGAGCAATGATGAAGCCATCTGAATTTCAGACAACCATAGAGAACCAGTTTGATTATATCTGTAAAGTCGCTATGGAGGATGAACGCAAAGACTATCTCAAAGCGTTGTCCAGACAGTGTAAACGGGAAACCCTGTTCTGTGATATGGACGATTACACCGTCAATCTGTTTTCTTCCGAAGACACCTATCCCTCCCATTTCCATACTTTTGAAATGGATGGATTTACTGTCCGCATTGAAAACAGCCTATTAGCAGAAGCATTAGAAAATCTGGATGGAAAGAAACGTGACGTTATCCTGAGATATTATTTCCTCGGATTTGACGATACGGAAATTTCAAAAATTCTGGAAGTCAACCGTTCTACCATCCAGAGAAGAAGACACGCCGGACTGGAATTTATCAAAAAATTTATGGAGGAAGAAGCATGACAGCAAAGCACCCTATGATTCCGTTTCCTGTGATTGTCAGGGCTGCGGACGGCGATATTGAAGCAGTCAACCAGATTGTACGCCATTACAGCGGTTTTATTGCCAGCCGTTCCATGCGTCCCATGAAAGACGAATATGGCAATACCCACATGGTTGTAGATGAAACCCTACGCCGCCGGATGGAAACACGTCTGATTGCAAAGATTTTATCTTTTGAAATCAGGGAACCAAAGTAAAAATAACGCTCTCCTGTGGAAGCATGGACAAGCCCATGCTTCCCAGACAGAGCTTGCCAGTCTATTAAAGTGCATTATCACCAGTGCATTTTAACAGGCTGACAAAGCCAGATTGTTCCTTGAAAAAGAAAGCGTCTAATCAACGCAGCATAAAGCAGCCGAATACGTTTCGATAGAAAGAGAGCCGTTGGGCTGGCACGCCGTAACCCACCAAAGGAGGGATGAAACCGGATAGCGATTCCTGCCAGCGTTCCATAAGCAGCTTACCGCAATAGCTGCCGCCATGACCTTTCTATCGTGATAATGATACTTCCGTACAGCCTTAGTCCGTGTGATGATGTAGCACCGCTGGCAAAGGGTACGGCTGGATGAGAACCATGCAGGGGTGAGATTCCCATGAGCTTTAGCGGAAGCTGTTCGGTTTGCTAAGGATGATTCTTTCATAATGAACAAGCATTTTTGCATAGTCTGTAAACATAGTAAAGACTGTGAGGTGGAATTATGCCAAAAGAAGCAGAAATTTCCTGCAAAAATGTATTTAAGTGTGAAGATAAGTCGGCATTAAAAAAAGAGTTCAATCAGAAATGGATAGAACTCATCAATCAATTAGAAAAATCCAAAGGACAGGTATTACCTGTAAAATGATAGACAAACATTTCTCAACACGGTATAATAAGTGTAGGTGGAATGTTTGTTTTATCTTCTCTTTAAGGGAGATAAAATATGATGAACACAAAGTCAAAAGTTGCTATTTATTGCCGCTTATCAGAAGAAGATAGAAACAAACAACATGAAACTGATGATAGTAACAGTATTCAAAATCAAAAATCCATGCTGATTCAATATGTATTGGAACAAGGTTGGGAAGTCTACAATATATACAGTGATGACGATTATACTGGTTCAGATAGACGAAGACCAGAATTTAACAAACTGTTAAATGACGCTGAACACCGAAAATTTGATATTATCCTCTGTAAAACACAATCCAGATTTACCAGAGAGTTAGAGTTGGTGGAAAAATACATACATGGATTGTTTCCTATTTGGGGGATTCGTTTTATCAGTATTGTAGATAATGCAGATACCGCTAATAAAGGAAACAAAAAATCAAGACAAATCAATGGTCTGGTTAATGAGTGGTATTTAGAGGATATGTCAGAAAACATCCGCAGCGTATTGACTGACCGCCGGAAGAATGGATTTCATATTGGTGCATTTGCTCTTTATGGTTATAAAAAAGACCCCGAACAAAAGGGACACCTGATTATTGACGAAGAAGCTGCTGCTGTTGTCAGAGAAGTTTTTACTTTATTTTCACAGGGATATGGCAAAACAGCGATTGCCCGTATGCTGAATGACCGTGGGATTCCAAACCCTACGGAATATAAACGGCTTCATGGTTTACGCTATAAGCAGCCTACCAGAAAAAATAGTACCTTATGGAAATATTTTGCTATTTCCGATATGCTGACAAATGAAATTTATATCGGAAATATAGTTCAAGGAAAATACGGCAGTGTTTCGTATAAGACAAAACAAAATAAGCCCAGACCTAAAGAGGAATGGTACAGAGTAGAGGGAACACACGAACCGATTATTGACCGTGAACTTTGGGATAGAGTACAATCTATGGTAGCTGAAAAAGCAAAACCATTTACAGTAGGAACCATAGGGCTGTTTGCCAGAAAAGCTCGCTGCATGAACTGTGGCTATACCATGCGTTCTAATAAGCAGACAGATGGAAGACATTATTTACAATGTTCAAATCGCCATGTTGCAAAGGACGCTTGCATAGGCTCATTTATTTCTGTGAAGAAGTTGGAGCAGGCAGTTATTTCTGAACTGAACAAGTTATCACAAGAATATCTTGATAAAGATGAATTGGAACAGAACGTGGAATTTCACTCCAACGTAAAGGAGAAAAAAACTGCTTTAGAAACACAACTTGCTACTTATCAAAAAAAGATTGAAGAAGACGCAAAGGTAATCAGAGAACTTTATCTTGATAAAGTAAAAGGGATTCTTTCCGAAAATGATTTCCTGAATTTGTCAAAAGACTTCACAAATGACAGAGAACGGCTTGAAAAGCTGGTGATTGAAACGCAAAAACAGCTTGATGTAATTGAGAGAAAAATCCAAACAGGCGATAATCGCCGCCAGCTTATTGAGCAATACACAAATCTTGAACATTTAGACAGAGAAACCGTTGAAACTCTAATTGATTATATATTAGTAGGAAAACGGATTCCAGGGACAAGAAATGTCCCGATTGAAATACATTGGAATTTCTAAGTTCTGTAAAATCTGGTGTCTGGCACACCAGATTATATAGAACTTCTACTTAACACTTCTATGTTGCACTTATGCAGTTGCACCATCTGCAGCCATATCTTCATGCAGATCTGTAATCGGATCACCTTTGGACTGGAATGTTGTAGCACTCCAAGGAGTTCCGCTGGCAGCCTGAGGCCAGAGTGCGAGTGTGTGGTCTACATAATATTTGTCGAAGCCGGATTTTTCAATTTGTTCTGGTGTAAGATTACGGGTAAGCTGATGCACAATGGCACAGATGATTTCAAGGTGAGCCAGTTCTTCGGTGCCTATATCCGTAAGAATTCCGGTAACTTCCTTATAAGGCATAGTATATCTCTGGGCCAGATATCTCATAGATGCAGCGAGTTCTCCATCTGGTCCACCGAATTGAGTAAGGATAATCTGGGCAATTTTCGGGTTAGTCTGAGTAATCTTAACAGGATATTGTAATCGTTTCTCATAATTCCACATAAATTAGCATCCCCCTTCCTGCCATGGCCACGGATCATTAATCCATTTCCAATAATCCATCTGTGTAGTTGCCGTATCAAGCGTGAGAGGACCGTAATATTTGGCATATTCTTTTAAGGCCTGCACGCGTTGCTTTTTAAATTCATCAAAAAAATCCAGTGCTTCGGTACAATTTGGGTGAGTGTCGAGAAATAATTTTACATCGTCTACAGCAAAACTGACAATATTTATCCATTCCAGGAGCTCTTTTTTACAAGGTCGGTTTTCGTTCATCTGGCCGCACCACCTTTCCAACAGAATGGGAGATTTAATTCTGCAAAAATAGTTCCACATCGGAATCCTTTTTCGACTTCATAAAGAGAACGCCATTCCTGCCACGGAACATAGGCCATAGCAATTGGGAGCCCGCTTAATTTGTCGTGTTCATGAATATTGCAGCACGATCTGGAAGGAGTGGATGGCGATACAGAAGCCGGCATTGTTCGGCTCCCGCCTACATGACATCCGTTAGAATTGTTCTGGCGCATATAATCAGGTGTATTATAACGATAATTTGGCATTTAAAATACTCCTTTCGTTAATGTTATGCAATAATATTGTATGAAAATTAATGAAAGTTGTGAATCAGACAGTTGTTTTTAAGAACGTATCTGAGTATAATAGATACGATTGGAGAGTAGAAATATGGTAAAAGAAGTTAATAAAGAGCACAAAAATGTGGAAATGACAAGGAAAAAGAAAAGGAGTGGAATTGCTTACTTTGATTATAGTCTTCTGGCAATACTGATTTGTCTTGTATGTTTTGGATTGGTTATGCTATATAGTACAAGTTCTTATAGCGCGATGATGAAACAGAATGGGGACAGTCTGTTTTATTTTAAAAGACAATTATTATTTTGCATTGTTGGTTTTATAGGAATGTGGCTGGTAAGTAAGATTGACTACCATTGGTACATAAATAAATCGAAGTTATTTTATTTCTTTTCTATTTTTATGATGTTTTTAGTAAAGACACCACTGGGAAAGGAAGTAAATGGCGCAAAAAGGTGGATCAAACTTCCGTTTGGACAGCAGCTTCAACCTGCAGAAATAGCCAAAATTGCTGTTATATTATTTATTCCGGCACTGATCTGTACGATGGGTAAGGAGATTAAGCCCTGGAAGGGAGTAATAAGAGTACTGGCATGGGGAGGATTTTCGGCGGCAGTTGTTTATCTGATCACAGACAATTTGAGTACAGCGATTATCGTGATGGGAATAACCTGTATCACGATATTTGTAGTACATCCGAAGACGAAGATATTTGTCGGCATAGCAGGTGTGGGAATTGTTCTTGCGATTGCCGGTGCAAGAATTCTGGGAACAATGATGGAAACGAGCGGAAGCTTCCGTCTGCGCCGTATTCTTGTATGGCTGAATCCGGAAAAATATGCGTCGGAAGGTGGATATCAGATCATGCAGGCATTGTATGCGATAGGATCTGGTGGTTTTTTTGGTAAAGGTCTAGGAAACAGTGCACAGAAAATGATCATTCCGGAAGTACAGAATGATATGATCCTTTCTATTATATGTGAGGAACTGGGAGTGTTTGGTGCAATTATGGTTCTGATATTGTTCGGTATGTTATTGTACAGACTTTTGTTTATTGCACAGAATGCGCCGGATCTTTACGGATCATTGATCGTAACCGGAATATTTGCACATATTGCATTGCAGGTAATATTAAATGTAATGGTAGTAATTAACTGTATCCCGACAACGGGAATTACACTTCCGTTTATCAGTTACGGAGGAACTTCGGTGTTGTTTTTGATGGCTGAGATGGGACTGGCACTGGGGGTTTCAGCAAGGATAAAAATTGCGGAATAAAAGACTTTCATTTCTTGTGTAAATATGCTATGATGAATAATGTAGTATTTAAAACTACTTCTAATAGAAATAAGCGACCGAAAAAGAGTTTTTGTATCAATTATATAAAACACTCATGTAAGGTCACATTAGGAGGAAGAACATGAGTTACAAAGTTATCATAGATAGTTGTGGAGAATTAACAGAAGAAATGAAGAAGTCGGGCCATTTTGAGACGGCGTCTCTGCAGATCGATGTAGATGGACATCATATTGTTGATGATGAGAGTTTTGACCAGGCGGACTTTTTAAGAAGAGTAAAAGCATCGGGTGAATGTCCGAAATCATCATGTCCGTCACCGGAAAGATATATGGAAGAATATCATTGCGATGCGGAACATGTATATGCAGTGACATTGTCGGCAGAACTTAGTGGATCATATAATAGTGCTGTTTTAGGAAAGAATCTGTATGAAGAAGAGTATGGAGAGAAAGACATTTACGTGTTTAATTCAAGATCGGCATCCGTAGGTGAGACATTGATCGGTCTGAAGATAGCAGAATGTGAAGAAAAGGGCATGAGTTTTCAGGAAGTGATCGAAACAGTTGAATCTTATATTGAAGAGCAACACACATATTTTGTACTGGAAACACTTGATACACTTAAGAAAAATGGAAGATTGAAAGGACTAAAGGCTGTTGTCGCAACGGCACTTAATATTAAACCGGTTATGGGTTCAACTCCGGAAGGCAGTATACAGCAGCTTTCGCAGGCAAGAGGAATAAAAAAGGGACTGGCTAAGATGGTGGATGAAGTAGCAGCCAATATGAAGAATACACAGGAAAAGATTTTAGCGATTTCACATTGCAATTGTGAGGAAAGAGCAAAGGCTGTAAGAGATATGCTTCTTGAACGTGCATCGTTTAAAGATGTTATTATTCTGGATACGGCAGGAATCAGTAGTATGTATGCGGCTGATGGCGGAGTGATTGTAGTTGTATAATTTTATCAGATATGATAGAATGAATACATTGATTGGAAAAGGAGCAAAAAACTATGAGCCAGGCTAAAGTAGACAGATATAAAGATGAAAAGAAAAACCGTAAAAAGAACATGAAGAAAGAAAAGGTTCAGAACATTATCAGAAGATGTGCAGTATGTGTAATAGCAGTTGCTTTGATCGGATGTGCAGGCTATTCTGTACATAATATATATGAGTCGAAAAAGCCGACGGAAAAGGTAACGGTTGATTATTCGGCAATGACAACTTTGAGCCAGTCATTAGCTGGAAATAGTGACACAACAGCTGAATAGTATAAAATAAATCTAGAAAGAATAAGTGAACAGAAGCATTTTCTGTTCACTATTTTTTTGCCTTAAAATTATCTTAATTTCTTAAAAAGGGTTGAAAACAGCAAAAAAGTAGTTTACAATGGGTTCAAGTGGTAGAAAGTGGTGAAAAGTGGAACAAAGTGGTAGAAAAGTGGATGCTGCAGGATGAAAGCTAAAAACGTAGCTCTGAAAGCGAAGTCCGGTGTTATACCATTGGAAAAAGGAGAGTCCTATGTTGAAAGGAGAGTACAGTCATAATATTGATGCCAAAGGGCGTCTGATCATTCCGGCTAAGTTTCGTGACGATTTAGGGGAGCATTTCGTCATTACGAAGGGAATGGAGAATTGTCTGTATGTATACCCGGAAGCAGAATGGACCGCTTTTGAAGAAAAACTTAACGCATTACCAACCACCACTGATAAAAAAGCACGTGCGTTTGCGTATTTCTTTCAGGGAAGCGCAGCGGACGGTGACCTTGATAAGCAAGGCAGAACTCTAATCCCTTCTGTACTTCGTACATTTGCACATCTGGATAAGGAAGTTGTATTCATAGGCATGGGGAAGCGTGCTGAGATCTGGGATAAGGCAAGATGGGATGAAAAGAATGCTGAAGTGGAACTTAACATTGAAGATATTGCATCTGATATGGAAGAAAGCGGATTCAGTATCTAGAGGGAGAAGATATGGGATTCGAACACAAATCAGTATTACTGAATGAGACAATTGAAGGATTAAACATCAAGCCGGATGGCATCTATGTAGATGGAACGCTTGGTGGAGGCGGACATGCATATGAAGTATGCAGACGCCTTGGTGAAAAAGGGAGTATTATAGGAATAGACCAGGATGAGGCGGCAATAGAAGCTGCCAGTGTCCGATTAAAAGACTTCGGGGAGAAAGTCACAATAATCCGAAGCAATTATTGTGATATGAAGTCAAAGCTTCATGAACTGGGAATTGACAAGGTCGATGGAATTGTTCTTGATCTGGGCGTATCATCTTATCAGTTAGATACGGCAGAACGAGGATTTTCTTATCGTGAAGATGCACCTCTGGATATGAGAATGGACAGACGTCAGAAGATGACAGCCAGAGACATCGTCAATGACTACTCTGAGATGGATTTATACCGTGTGATCAGGGACTACGGGGAGGATAAGTTTGCAAAGAACATTGCCAAACATATCGTAGCAGCACGTGGTACAAATCCTATCGAGACTACGGGGCAGTTGACAGAGATTATCAGAGCCTCGATACCAATGAAATATCAGAAAAAGTCTGGGCATCCTGCAAAAAGGACGTTCCAGGCTATTCGAATTGAATTAAACAGGGAATTGGACGTATTAAAAAATTCTCTGGATGACATGATTGAAATATTGAACCCTGGTGGAAGGTTGTGTATTATCACATTCCATTCGCTGGAAGACCGGATTGTAAAGAGTGCATTTAAGAAAAATGAAAATCCATGTACGTGCCCTCCGGATTTTCCTGTGTGCGTATGTGGAAAAGTTTCCAAAGGGTGTGTTGTTACCAGAAAGCCGATTCTTCCAAGTGAGGAAGAATTAGAATATAACAGCCGTTCTAAAAGTGCAAAGCTCAGAATATTTGAGCGCCGTTAGAGATAGGACAGGATATATGAACAATTAGAAAGGAGTGGCGTAAATGGCAGCAAGAGAAAGTTATGCAAGCGATAGACGCCAGTCCGGCGGATATAGTTCTGCGCGTTCGAAAGCGGGACAGGCTTATATGTATGGCAATGTAGTTGCAAAACCGGAATATGAACCAAAAAAGAACCGATCATCCGTAAAAAGAAGAAAAAAAGTAAGCAGACAGGTACAGAAAAATAGAAATCGTGCACTTCATATGAATGCAGCGTACGTAGTGTTCCTTACAATTGCAGCAACAATTGTGTTGCTATTGTGCGTTAATTATGTACGATTACAGTCTGAATTAACAAAGCATTCAAAGAATGTAACTGCATTGCAGGAAGAGCTTGCAGATCTGAAAGAGGAGAATACGACAAAGTATAATGCGGTCGTAGATTCCGTAAATCTGGATGAGATCCGAGAAAAAGCAATTAATCAGTTGGGAATGACATATGCCACACCAGATCAGATCGTGGAATATGATAATCCGGCGTCTGATTATGTGAAACAGTATGAGAATATCCCGGAAAATGGTGTGCTTGCTCAGTCAGACAAGAATAAGAAATAGGTGGGATTATGGCAAGAAAGAAGACAAATTTCTTTAAGAAAAAAATTTCAGGCCTTATGCAGAAAAAGCTAGTAATGCTCTTTGGAGCGATTATACTAGCTTTTGTTTTCTTGATAGGGTGGATTACGTATATTAATGCTTCGAAGGGCGAAAAATATACGAAGGTTGTATTAGATCAGCAGCAGTATAATAATCGTACGATTCCATTTAAGCGTGGAGATATCGTAGACAGAAATGGCACAAAACTTGCAACGAGCGAAAGAGTATATAATGTAGTAGTAGATGCCAAGACAATTACCAGTAATAAAAAGTATATCAATCCGACGATAAAAGCCTTATCAAAATGTTTTAATTTAAAGAAAAAAGATGTAAGAAAGCAGATCAAAAAGAATCCGAACAGCAGATATCTTGTACTGAAAAAGGGAGTAAATTACGAAGCATATCAGAAGTTTGAGAAGATTACATCTGACACTGATAAAAATCCTAACGTACAGGGAGTCTGGATGGAAGAAGATTATACGAGAAAATATCCATATAAGACACTGGCAAGTGACGTGATCGGATTTACAACAAATGGAAATGTAGGAAGCAACGGAATAGAGGCTTCTTATAATTCGATTTTAAATGGTACGGATGGAAGAGAGTATGGATATCTGGATGAAGATTCGGGATATGAAAGAACGGTAAAAGAACCAGATAATGGAAGTACGGTTGTCTCAACGATCGACCTTCAGCTTCAGAGTATTGTAGAACAACATATACTTGAATTTAATGAAGAGCATAAAAATGAAGCAACACAGGGTGAAGGAAGTAAGAATACCGGTGTGATCGTTATGAATCCCCAGAATGGTGAGATACTGGCGGAAGCATTATATCCGAATTACGATCTGAACAATCCGAGAGATCTGACAAAATATTATACAGAAGAACAGCTGAAGAAAATGACGGATCAGGAAAAACTGGATACACTGAATGATCTCTGGAATAACTATTGTGTCAGCAATACGTATGAGCCGGGTTCGACATTCAAACCATTTACAATTTCCGCGGGACTTGAGACGGGGGTTCTTACAGGAAATGAAAATTATGTCTGTGGCGGTGTCATGCACGTCGGAGATCATGATATTCATTGCAGCAACCGTTCCGGACATGGACCGGAGACTTTGAAGCAGGCTCTGGAAAATTCATGTAATGTGGCGTTAATGCAGATTGGTGCAAGTATAGGAACCGAGGAATTCTGCAGATATCAGAGGCTGTTCGGATTTGGCGAATATACAGGAATCGATCTGCCAGGAGAAGGAGAAACCAGCGGGCTGTTATATACACCGGCGATGATGGATCCGGCCAGTCTTGCGACGAACGCATTTGGTCAGAACTTTAATGTCACGATGACTCAGATGGCGGCGTCATTCTCTTCTCTGATCAATGGTGGTAACTATTATGAACCACATGTAGTAAAACAGATTCAGGATGATAATGGAAACGTTACAGAAAATAAGGATCCAGTACTGGTAAAGAAGACGATTTCAAAAGAAACAAGTGATATTATCAAAGATTATATGCTGGGTGTAGTAGAAGAAGGAACCGGAGCAAGTGCCGCAGTAGAAGGATATGCAGTTGGCGGTAAGACCGGTACGGCCGAAAAACTTCCTCGTGGTAATGGAAAATACCTGGTTTCATTTATCGGATATGCACCACAGGAGAATCCGCAGGTTATGGTGTATGTAGTTATTGACGAGCCGAATTCGGCTGTTCAGGCTAACAGTGGGTATGCAACACAGCTTGCGTCACAGATCATGACTGATATTTTCCCGTATCTTGGTATAGAGAAGAAAACGGATAGTGCTTCCAATACAGATACACAGACGACTCAGACAGCACAACAGTAAGTTATATGTTCATAACCCCATAAAAGTTTTCATATATTATTATGAAAATTTTTATGGGGATTTTTGTTATGAAAAATAAAACGTTTCATAAAAAGAAAATTCTGGTTGTTTTTCTGGCGGCGTTTATCCTGATTCTGTATCTGATCGGAAGACTGGTATATCTGATGGTATTTGATGCAGAGTACTATCAGCAGAAAGCAGAAGATCTGCATGAAAGGGAACGGGATATTAAGGCAGCAAGAGGTGAGATCATTGACAGAAATGGAACCGTACTTGCAACCAATCGGACGGTATGTACGATTTCTGTGATCCACAGCCAGATTGAAAATCCTGAAAAAGTAATCGAAAAATTGTCAGAGTTTCTGGAAATGGATGCAGACCAGGTTAGAAAAAAAGTAGAAAAGATTTCATCGATAGAAAGGATTCGGTCCAATGTAGATAAAAGAACAGGAGACAAAATCAGAAATCTTGGCCTGGCCGGTGTGAAGGTAGATGAGGACTTTAAACGTTATTATCCGTATAATGAGCTGGCATCTAAGGTGCTGGGATTTACAGGAGGGGATAATCAGGGAATTGTAGGACTGGAAGTAAAATATGAAAAGTACCTGAAGGGGATAAACGGAAAGATTCTGACAACAACGGATGCCAGAGGGATTGAACTGGATGGTGTGGCAGAGGACAGACTGGAACCGGAAGCAGGAAATACGTTGAGGATCAGCCTGGATTATACGATACAGAAGTATGCACTACAGATGGCTGAAAAAGTAAGAACGGAGAAGCAGGCTGACAAAGTGGGAATTATACTTATGAATCCACAGAACGGAGAAATCTATGCAATGGTGAACGTTCCGGAATTTGATCTAAATCAGCCGTTTATGCTGAATAATGAAGAGACAGGTGAAAACCTGACGGATGAACAGAAACAGGATGCATTAAATCAGATGTGGAGAAATGGCTGTATCAATGATACCTATGAACCGGGAAGTACATTTAAAATTATTACGGCATCGGCAGGACTGGAAGAAGGAGCAGTGCATCTTACAGATCAGTTTAGCTGTCCGGGGTATAAAGTTGTGGAAGACAGGCGGATCCGCTGCCATAAAGTTGGGGGACATGGGGCAGAAAATTTTGTACAGGGGATACAAAATTCATGTAATCCGGTATTTATTGAAGTAGGATTAAGGATAGGAGTGGATCGTTTTTTTGATTATTTCAGACAGTTTGGGCTGATGGACCTGACCGGGGTAGATATACCGGGAGAAGCAGGAACGATTATGCATAAAAAAGAAAATGTAGGGCAGGTTGAACTTGCGACGATCAGTTTCGGACAGTCATTTCAGATTACACCGATCCAGCTTGCAACGACGGTGAGTGCACTGGTTAATGGAGGAAGAAGGGTGACTCCGCATTTTGGAATGGAAGTATTGAGTGCGGAAGGAAAAAAAGTGAAAACATTTCGATATAATGCAAAAAAGCATATTGTGTCTGAAAAAACATCACAGACAATGCGGGAACTTCTGGAGAGTGTAGTGGCAGAAGGGTCCGGAAAGAATGCATATGTAGAAGGATACAGGATCGGGGGAAAGACGGCAACTTCCCAGACACTTCCGAGAAGTGCCAACAAATATATATCATCTTTTGTAGGATTTGCACCGGCAGATGATCCGCAGATCCTTGGAATGTGTGTAATATATAATCCACAGGGAGTCTATTACGGAGGAACCATTGCGGCACCGGTGATCGGAAAAATTTTTGAAAATATATTGCCGTATCTTGGCATTGAAAAACAGTAGGAAATGCAGTATACTAGGTAAAGTTAGAGATTAACTGAATAACAAAAGAATTAAAGAGGTGGATTATGGATTATAAAGTGTTTATTCCAGTATTGATTTCATTTGTATTAAGTGTGATTCTTGGTCCTCTTGTAATACCAGTACTTAGAAGACTGAAGATGGACCAGACGGAGAGAGAGGACGGTGTACAGTCTCATCTTAAGAAGACGGGAACTCCGACAATGGGAGGAGTAATGATCCTGCTGGCTGTTGTGATTACTTCAGTTATTTATATTGGTCGTTATCCAAAGATTATTCCGATTCTGTTTCTGACACTTGGTTTTGGATTGATCGGATTCCTGGATGATTATCTGAAAGTTGTGATGAAACGTTCTGACGGCTTATATCCAAAGCAGAAGATGGCTCTTCAAATCGTAGTGACTGCGATCTTTGCATTTTATATGGTTAAAGTGGCAGGAGTTTCGCTTACGATGCTGATTCCATTTACAGGTGGAAAATATCTGGATATCGGATGGGTTGCGATTCCATTGATGTTCTTTGTTGTAATTGGAACTGTTAACGGTGTAAACTTTACAGATGGTCTGGATGGTCTGGCATCAAGTGTTACCGTACTTGTAGCAACATTTTTCACGGTGGTTGCGATCGGTACCAAAAGTGGAATTGAGCCAATTACCTGTGCGGTTGTAGGAGCACTTCTTGGGTTCCTGCTGTTTAATGTATATCCAGCCAGTGTATTTATGGGAGATACAGGTTCGCTGGCACTTGGAGGATTTGTTGCTTCAGCGGCATACATGCTTCAGATGCCAATCTTTATTATCATTGTTGGATTTATCTATCTGATAGAAGTATTATCGGTTATGATCCAGGTAACATATTTTAAAAAGACCGGCGGTAAGAGAATATTTAAAATGGCGCCGATACATCATCATTTTGAGCTGTGCGGATGGTCAGAGACGAGAGTTGTTGCAGTATTTTCTATTATTACAGCAATCTTATGTCTGATCGCTCTGATGGCTATGTAGGAGGATATCATGGAAGTAAAAGGTAAGAAAGTACTTGTGTTTGGTCTTGGAATCAGTGGAATCGGAGCAGGACAGATTCTTGAAAGACATGGTGCAGAAGTAATAATGTACGATGGAAACCAGAAACTGACAGAGGAAAAGATAAAAAAACAACTTGGAGAAGACAGCAGTGCCAAGATCGTGATCGGAGATTTTCCGGAAGAAGTTCTGGAAAATCTTGATATGACAGTATTAAGTCCGGGTGTGCCGACGGATCTTCCTGTGATTGAAAAAATGCGTGAGCAGGGAATTACGGTAATTGGAGAAGTCGAGCTTGCATATCAGTTCGGTAAAGGTGATGTCCTTGCAATTACCGGTACAAATGGTAAAACAACCACAACGACACTTCTGGGAGAGATTATGAAGAACTATCAGGAAGATGTCTTCGTTGTGGGAAATATTGGAACACCATATACAACAGCAGTTGAGAAGATGACAGACAATACAATCACAGTTGCCGAGATGAGCAGTTTCCAGCTGGAGAGCATTGTGGATTTCAGACCGAGAGTAAGTGCAATCCTGAATTTCACACCGGATCATCTGAATCGCCATCATACGATGGAAGCATATGTCAATGCAAAGAAAAATATTGCAAAGAATCAGACAGAAGATGATTATTGCATTTTAAATTATGAGGACAGGCTTACAAGAGAATTTGGAGAAGAAATCAAAGCAAATGTTCTATATTTCAGCAGTCAGCGTAAACTAGAAGAGGGAATCTATCTCGAGGAAGGCAATATTATTTACAATTATGGCGGAGTAAAAGAAACAATCTGTCATGTGGATGAATTGCAGATCCTGGGAACGCATAATCATGAGAATGTTATGGCGGCATGTGCAATGGCAGCAGTTTATGGAGTGCCGGTAGATGTGATACGTGAAAGCGTCAAGGTATTTAAAGGAGTAGAGCATCGTATTGAATATGTAACAGAGAAAAAAGGTGTTACATATTACAATGATTCAAAGGGAACAAATCCGGATGCGGCGATCAAGGGAATTCAGGCAATGAAGCGCCCGACAGTATTGATCGGTGGAGGATATGATAAAGGATCTGAGTATACAGAATGGATTAACAGTTTTGACGGTAAAGTAAAAAAACTGATCCTTCTTGGGGATACAAAAGAGAAGATAGCAGCAGATGCAGAAAAATGTGGATTTAAAGACTATATGTTTGTAGATTCATTTGAGGAAGCAGTTCTTACTGCAGCAAAAATTGCAGAGTCAGGAGAGGCAGTTCTGCTTTCACCTGCATGTGCAAGCTGGGATATGTTCCCGAGTTATGAAGTACGTGGAGAGAAGTTCAAAGAAATTGTAAATTCCTTATAAGGAGTGGATGGCTTGGAACGATCGAAACAAAGAGCGTATGATTATGCTCTGGTCATCGTACTGGGGATTATTATTGTAACAGGGCTTGTGATTCTTTACAGCACAAGTGCATATAATGGGAAACTCAAATTTCAGGATTCGTTTTACTATCTGAAAAAACAGATATTTGCAACGCTTCTTGGAATAGCAGGTATGTGGATCATCGCCAGAGTGGATTATCATGTCTGGAAAAAATGGTCAGTACCGGGGTATCTGGTATCTGTTCTGCTGGGTATTGCGGTTCTTCTGATTGGTGATGAATATAACGGATCCAAAAGATGGTTATCTTTGGGTCCGTTTTCTTTTCAACCGTCGGAATTTGCAAAAGTTGCGGTTATATTGTTTTTGACGTACGTGATTATGCGAAATGTAAAAAGCATGGGGAAATTTACAACGGTCTGTAAAATAGTTGTAAGTGTTCTGCCGGTTGTAGGACTGGTAGGGGCAAGTAATCTAAGTACAGCAATCATTATTCTTGGAATAGCCGTAGTATTGGTATTTGTTGCAAGCCCAAAATATGGTCAGTTTGCATGGATGATATTTCTTGGCTGTGCATTTATGGGAATATTTCTTGCAATGGAAAGTTATCGTCTGGAACGTCTGCAGATATGGCGGCATCCGGAAAATTATGAAAAGGGTTATCAGACATTGCAAGGTCTGTATGCAATTGGTTCGGGAGGATTGTTTGGAAAAGGATTTGGAAGCAGTATTCAGAAATTGGGATTTGTGCCGGAAGCCCAGAATGATATGATTTTTTCTATCATATGTGAGGAATTAGGTCTGGTAGGCGCATCTTTTGTATTATTATTATTTTTAATCTTAATCTGGCGTTTTTTTGTGATAGCTTCACATGCACCGGATCTGGAGGGTGCATTGATTGCATCTGGGGCAATGGCACATATGATGATACAGGTAATCCTGAACATTGCGGTGGTGACGAATACGATCCCGAATACAGGAATAACACTTCCGTTTATCAGTTATGGAGGAACTTCGGTTATGTTCCTGCTTTTTGAAATGGGGCTTGTGCTGAATGTGTCATCTTTGGTAAAATAATATACATGTGGATGAGACACAAGAATGAAAGGAAGTATGAATGATATATGGGAAACCAGAATCAGAAAAGAGAAGGTACAAAAAAGAAAAGAAAAGATAAAAAGAAAAAACATCATGCATATGCCTTGATTGTTTTGATATTGGCGGCTGCCATTATAATCCTTGGAACTGTTTTGCTATTCTATATTCAGGAAGTGGAAGTAAGCGGTAATGAATACTGTGACAGTCAGGAAATAGTTGAATGTGTACAGAATGATAAACTGTCGAAGAATTCCCTGTATGTACTGGCAAAGTATTCGTTGGGCCAAGGAAAGAAGCCGGAGTGCCTGGATACATTGAAAGTCAGTATGAAAAATCCATGGACACTAAAAATTACCGTAAAAGAAAAGACAAGGGTAGGCTGTGTGAAATCGGGAAAAAAATACAGTTATTTTGATCAAACTGAGCTTGTAGTAAATGAAACTGAAGTGAAAGACAGCAAGATACCGGTTGTCAGTGGATTAAAAATAAAGAAAAATAAACTGTACAGCCAGATTAAAACGACAAATCAGACGAAATTTTCCGAAATAGTAGAAGCATGTGGGGAAAGCCAGAGGTATGGAATATACCCGGAAAAGATATATGTAAAGGATCAGCAGATCTATATGGATTTTGGAAACGTAAGAGCATGCCTTGGAAATCAAGTATCCGCAGAACAGATCGCTCAGATCAGACCAATCTTAAAAAAGCTGGGAGATAAAACGGGAATTTTGCATTTGGAGTCGTATTCTGAGAATAACACTACGATTACATTTGAAATGGAAGATATTTCACAAGAAAATTAAGAAAATTAGAGAAATTCTATTGATATTTTATACGAAAGTCTATATTATATACTATATATAGCAAACTGAGTTCATCTCACTTGCTCTATCAATGGGATGTATAATATATAATAAGGATAACAAAGGAGGAGAAACCCTTGCTAGAAATTAAAACAAACGAATCAGAAGCAGCGGCAAAGATTATTGTTGTTGGAGTAGGTGGAGGCGGTAATAACGCGGTAAACCGAATGATTGATGAGCAGATTGCCGGTGTTGAATTTATAGCGGTCAATACAGATAAACAGGCACTTCAGCTGTGTAAAGCTCCGACACTGATGCAGATCGGTGATAAGATTACCAAAGGTCTGGGAGCCGGTGCAAGACCGGAGATCGGTGAGAAAGCAGCAGAAGAAAGTGCAGAAGAAATATCAGCAGCACTGAAAGGTGCCGACATGGTATTCGTAACATGCGGTATGGGCGGTGGTACCGGAACAGGTGCTACACCAGTGATTGCACGTATTGCAAAAGAACAGGGAGCATTAACCGTAGGTGTTGTAACAAAACCGTTCCGTTTTGAGTCTAAGACACGTATGAACAATGCCCTTGCGGGAATTGAAAAATTAAAAGAAAGTGTGGATACGCTGATCGTAATTCCAAATGATAAACTGCTGGAGATTGTTGACAGACGCACAACAATGCCGGAAGCTTTAAAGAAAGCTGACGAAGTATTACAGCAGGGTATTCAGGGAATCACAGACCTGATCAATGTACCTTCACTGATCAACCTTGACTTCGCAGATGTACAGACTGTTATGACAGATAAAGGTATTGCCCATATCGGTATCGGTCAGGGACGCGGTGATGATAAGGCTCTGGAGGCTGTGAAACAGGCGGTTGCCAGTCCTCTTCTGGAGACAACGATTGCAGGAGCATCACATGTTATCATCAATGTATCCGGAGATATCACACTTATGGATGCAGCTGATGCGGCAGAATATGTACAGGAACTTGCAGGAGAAGATGCAAATATCATCTTTGGTGCTATGTACGATGATTCCAGAGCAGATGAAGCAACAATCACTGTAATTGCTACAGGACTTCACAATGTTGGAGGAAGTGCTTCAAAGTTAAAATCAAGACTGGAGAATCAGGGCAGATCTTCGGCTATGCCACATGGTCAGCAGGGACATGCATCCGCATATGAAAGACCGACACGTCAGAATAATACGATGTATACGCAGCAGCAGACTGTACGTACACAGCAGGCTGAACGTCCGGTTTCACCAAGACTTGATTTTGGAACAACAACACAGAGAGAAAACGGTGGAACAACTGCAAGAAGACCGATTGGTGGAACAACTCCTACATTGGATACACCAAGAACACCGACAAGTAAAGTGAAAGAGCAGTCAATCAAAATTCCGGATTTCTTTAAAAAATAACAATCACATAAAGAGTTATATTACTTAAAAAAGACAGAAGAACTGATGCACATGAATTTGAAGTGTGCACAGTTCTTTCTTTTTTTCTTCTTTTCTTTCTTAAATGCTCTTTTGTTTACGAAAGCAGTCGAACGAAAACCGGCATATCATACATCATATGACAAAATCCTTTCTATAAAATCTATATAATGATACTTGTTTGAAACAACAAATCTATTTCTGTGCACGGAAAGAGAAAGAAGGCCTGATGTGTACTATGAATTATATGTAGATGTGTTCTTTTTGATGAACTTTACGATGGATACAATTCTTTTGGCTTTACTAAAGAAGGCATTGGCATGTCCGGTGAGATATGGCCGCATAATAGCGGGAGGCGTACTGGGAGCAGTATTGACCTGTGTTGTTGTGATATGGCCGTGTAAGACAACTTGGGCGAAATTTATAGTATTTCATGGCGTCATTAATGTATTGATGCTAAGAACCGGTCTGGGATTAAAATGGGGCCGGGAATTGTTCAGAGGATGGGTAATTTTATATATAGAGTCTTTTCTTTTAGGGGGAGTATTACAGTTTGCGGGACAGTATCTGCGGCAGGGAAGTGTATTCTTTGCATTGGCAGTCATCAGTTATTATGTGGTGTTGGGAATCTGGAAGATCATTTTATTGTTTTCGGAGAAAGGAAATCGTTACTGTGAAGTGGTGGTGTTTTTCGGAGAACGAAATTGCAGACTGAGAGCCCTTATAGATACAGGAAATACATTGAAGGATACAGTGAGTAAAGATCCGGTCAGTGTTATGGATCAGGCATCTGTAAAGAGATTGACAGAAGGAAAGCAACCGGAACGATTCAGATATATTCCATATCATTCCATCGGGAAAAAAGAGGGAGTTATGCCTGCATTTCGCATGGATAAGATACAGATCATACGGGATGGATACAGGATAAATGTAGAACATCCATTAGTGGCGGTATGTGAAGAAGAATTAGGGTCAGAAAATTATCAGATGATCATAAATCCAGATATATTGGCAGGAGGAAAGAAAAATGGTGATAAAAGTAGCAGTTCCACATCAGTTTAAATTGAAAGTAATTCCGGATTTGAAGACACTCTTTTTTGTGGACAGAAAAGACATTCATTACATAGGCGGATCGGATATTCTGCCTGCACCTTTAGAAGCGGCGGCAGAAAAGAAAGCAATCAAAGACCTTGGGACAGAAAAAGATGAAAATGCAAGGAAAATACTGATTGAACATAATTTGCGCCTGGTGGTATATATAGCAAAGAAATTTGACAATACAGGAGTGGGGGTAGAGGATCTGATATCCATAGGAACGATTGGTCTTATAAAAGCAATTAATACATTTAATCCTGATAAAAATATCAAACTTGCAACCTATGCATCCAGATGTATTGAAAATGAGATATTAATGTATTTGCGGAGAAATAATAAAACGAGAATGGAAGTATCGATAGATGAACCGCTGAATGTAGACTGGGATGGTAATGAGCTGTTGTTATCAGATATCCTGGGGACGGAAGAAGATGCGATTTATAAGGATTTAGAGAATGAAGCAGAAAAGAAGGTGCTCATCAGAGCTATTGGACGTCTGTCTGGAAGAGAGCAGATGATCATAAGAATGAGATTTGGACTTGGAACGGAGGATGGAGAAGAAAAGACTCAGAAAGAAGTAGCGGATATGCTGGGGATTTCCCAGTCCTATATATCCAGACTGGAGAAAAAGATTATGCAAAGATTGCGTCGGGAGATGGTGAAGTATTCATGAAAATATGATACAATAAAAAGAAAAAAGGGGTTGGTCATATGAGACTTAGCTTTTTTGGAGCAGCCCATGAAGTGACTGGAAGCTGCCATCTTCTTGAAGCGTGTGGAAAGAATATTCTGATTGACTGTGGAATGGAACAAGGACCGGATCTTTATGAGAATCAGGAACTTCCTGTTACACCGGGAGAGGTAGATTACATTCTTCTGACACATGCACATATCGATCATTCGGGAAATATTCCGTTATTGGTTAAAAAGGGATTTTCAGGAGAGATCATTACAACATTTGCAACGGCAGATTTGTGCGATATCATGTTGCGTGACAGTGCCCATATTCAGGAATTTGAGGCGGAATGGAGAAACCGGAAGGCAAAACGAAGCGGGGAACCGGAATACGAACCGATTTATACGGTTGCAGATGCAGATGCGGCGACCAAGCTTCTGGCACCTGTGGATTACGGTCAGAAGATTACATTGTGTGACGGAATAGAAGTCAGATTTAATGATGTAGGGCATCTTCTGGGATCCGCAAGTATTGAAGTGTGGGTAACAGAAGGAGAAGTTTCTAAAAAGATCGTATTTTCCGGAGATGTGGGTAACAAGAATCAACCGATCATCAAAGATCCGCAGCTGGTAAAAGAAGCAGATTATGTAGTGATCGAATCTACATATGGAGACCGGACACATGGAGAGGATATTCCGGATTATGTCGGCGAATTTACAAGAATTTTACGGGAAACATTCCAAAAAGGAGGCAATGTAGTAATCCCATCGTTTGCGGTAGGACGTACGCAGGAAATCCTGTATTTTATCAGAGAGATAAAAGAAAAGAATCTGCTTCCGGAATTCCCGGGATTTGAAGTGTATGTAGACAGTCCGCTGGCAATTGAAGCGACCAATGTGTTTAATAAAAATGTCAAAGGATGCTTTGATGAAGACGCAATGGCGCTTGTCAATCAGGGAATTAACCCACTGTTGTTCCAGGGACTCAAGACAACGATTACCAGTGATGAATCCAGACAGATTAATTTTGATACGAAACCTAAAGTAATCCTGTCTGCTTCCGGTATGTGTGAGGCCGGACGTATCAGGCATCACTTGAAACATAATCTGTGGCGGCCGGAATGTACCATCTGTTTTGTTGGATATCAGGCAGTGGGAACGCTTGGAAGAAAGCTGATCGAAGGTGCACAGAGTGTGAAATTATTTGGTGAGAACATCACGGTCAACGCAAAGATAGAAGTGTTAAGGGGAATCAGCGGACATGCAGATATGAATGGACTGTTAGACTGGCTCGCAGGATTTGAAAAGGTACCGGACCGTGTGATGGTTGTACATGGTGAGGATACAGTGACGGATCATTTTGCTGCGCTTGTAGAAGAGCAATTTGGCTGCCCGGCATTTGCACCGTATTCCGGAGGTTCCGTAGATCTTGCGACAAATGAGATCATTACCATTGGTCAGAAGATTCCGAAGAAGGCAGAAGAAAAGCCGAATAAGATTAAAAGTGCATCTGCATTTAACCGTCTGGTGGCAGCAGCCAAACGTCTGTTAAATGTAGTATATAAGAACGAAGGAATTGCCAATAAAGATATGGCAAAATTTGAAACACAGATCCAAAATCTGGCAGACAAATGGGACAGATAACCGACGCCAGACCGGATGTCAAGGAGTAAAAGTTTTTTTAATTTTATAAGAATCCGCATAAGCCTGTGCGATATGGAGAATCATTTTACTAGAAACTGATAGAGAAGATTCTGACAGGAGGTTCGCAATGGCACAGGGAAAAGTAGAAATATGTGGTGTGAATACAGCAAAGCTTCCGATCCTGAATGAAAAGGAGAAGGAAGCTTTGTTTGTGCGTATTAAAGCGGGAGATCAGGAAGCGAAAGAAGAATATATCAAAGGTAATCTAAGACTTGTCTTAAGTGTAATAAGGAGGTTCGGTGCAAGTGGAGAAAATCCGGATGATCTGTTCCAGATTGGCTGTATTGGCCTTATTAAAGCAATCAATAATTTTAATACAGAATTAGAGGTAAAATTTTCCACTTATGCAGTACCTATGATTATCGGAGAAATCAGAAGGTACATGAGAGATAATAATTCCATAAGAGTCAGCCGGTCACTCAGAGACACTGCATACAAGGCAATTTATGCTAAGGAAAACTATATGAAGAAGAATCAGAAAGAGCCTACAGTACAGGAAATCGCTGAGGAGATCGGAATATCCAAAGAAGATATTGTATTTGCACTGGATGCAATCCAGGTACCTATGAGCCTTCAGGAACCGGTGTACAATGATGGAGGAGATGCACTCTATGTAATGGATCAGTTAAGTGATCAGACGAATAAAGAAGAAAAGTGGATAGAAGATTTATCATTGGAAGAAGCAATGAAACATCTGGGAGAGAGGGAACGGTATATTATAAAGCTTCGGTTTTTTCAGGGAAAAACACAGATGGAGGTTGCAGATGAAATACAGATATCACAGGCTCAGGTGAGCAGACTTGAAAAGAATGCGTTGAAAACAATGCGCCAGTACCTTATCTAAGGGCTGGCGTATCGCTTTGTGTGTCATGTATATGACAAAAAAGTCTGATAGATTTTTTTAGTATTGCATTTTTGACAGTCTCATACTATGATATTTGCAGGAGGGATTTGTATAATGAAAGCTTGTATATTTGACCTGGATGGAACATTAACAAATACATTGGAATCTATGACATATTCTGTGAATCTGACACTGAAGGAGATGGGGCTCTCCCAGATCACAAAGGATCAGTGCAGAATGTTTGTCGGAAACGGAGCAAGAGTTCTGATCGAAGAATCTCTGAAAGTGTCGGGGGATCCTAAGGCTTCAAGAATTGAAGAAGGAATGAAAATTTACGGACGTATATTTGATCAGAATTGTACATATCATGTAACACTTTACGAGGGGATTCCGGAGATGTTAAAAGCATTGAAAGACAGAGGAATCCATCTGGCAGTCCTTTCGAATAAGCCGGACCGTCAGACGGTAAAGGTTGTAAAAGAAATCTTTGGAGATAACATTTTTGACTATGCACAGGGACAAAAAGACGGCATCCGCAGAAAACCAGAACCGGACGGAGTCTGGTATCTGATGGAGCAGATGCAGGTATCGAAAGAAGAATGTCTGTATATCGGAGATTCGGAAGTCGATGCGGCAACCGGAAAGAATGCAGGCCTTAAGACAATAGGTGTGCTGTGGGGATTCCGGGACAGGAAAACGTTAGAAACTGCGGGAGCAGATCATCTGATCGAAAGACCGGAAGAACTGTTGCAGTTTGTGTAATATTACGATAAGGGAGGTTGAGATGTATGTACGAATATGATGAAGAATGTCTGAAGACCTTTATCCTGAACCAGGGACAGCTGTTTGACGAACCAGTTGCTGAGACTTTAGAAGAGGCTGAGGCTTTTCTGGAGGATTGTATGGCTTCTATCGTAGACAGCATTGAAGAAGTTAAAGAATTCCTGGATCAGGAGGGAATGGATATCAGCGGAATGTCTGATGAAGAGATCGAAGAGGCATCGGAAGTATTTGCACTTCCGGATGGACGTTATCTTATCGTTGAGGGTTAAGATCAGAACAAGAACAAAAGAGAGCAAAAGAAAAAGCCGCGACTACTTTGTAGTTTCGGCTTTTTTTAGTGCGTTTTCAATGGCCTGAACAATCAACTGGGAAGTATAAGGAGTATCGGAAGAATACTGTATATTCTCAAGAGACTGTTTTTTATAGACCTGTTCGGCAATATCTTCAATCGCCGGTTCGATAAAAGGGTACATGGTTGTGATGGAATCATTCAGATTCGTAAAACGGATTGAATTGATATGCGTTTCATCCACTGTGACCTCAACTTCTAAAGCAGTATTATTCAACGTAATATCGGAAGTGTAGATTCCGGGAGTGTAGATCTTCTTATCATTGGATCCGGAATGGTGTCCGGGACGGAACATGAATATCAAAAGCAGGATCAGAACAATGGCTAATACTGCAAAAATAACGGTATAGATGATTTCCTTCATGTGAAGTACAACAATTTTGGTTTTGGAACTCATAGCGAGACCTCCTGGTATTTTATTTCAAAGATTGTTTTATTTTCTATAATGTATGAAAAAAGTGGAAGGATTATTCATTTAATTTTTCCGTGACAAATGGAAAAGGTTCTTGTAGAATGGTAAAAGAAATGGAAGGTGAAGAATTATGTTTATTATTGCAGGACTTGGGAATCCTACACTTCAGTATGAAGGAACCAGACACAATGTAGGATTTGATGTCATAGATATGCTGGCGGACAGATATAATATTTCTGTAGATGGAAGAAAAGGAAGAGCGCTGGTCGGAAAGGGAATCATTGAGGGTCAGAAAGTGCTTCTGGTAAAACCGCAGACTTACATGAATCTCAGCGGGGAAAGCTTAAGAGAACTGGTCAATTATTATAAGATCGATGAAGAACATGAACTTCTGGTGATCTATGATGATATCAGTCTGGATGTGGGACAGCTAAGGATCCGTAAAAAAGGAAGTGCCGGAGGGCATAACGGAATCAAGAATATCATTGCCAATCTGGGAACGGATGTATTTCCGAGAATCAAGATCGGGGTAGGTGAGAAGCCGAAGAAATATGACCTGGCGGATTATGTGCTGGGACATTTTTCAAAAGAAGACCGTGAATTGATGGAAGAAGGTTATGACCGCGCAGACCATGCGGTAGGAATGATCTTAAATGGAGAGATCGAGGCTGCCATGAATCAGTATAACAGGAAAGTAAAGCCTAAGGAGGCATAAAAGATGCAGGGCTTAATCGGGCCGTTAAAAGAACTGGCAGAGTTTGAAGAACTCTGCAAGAATAAGAAAAAAGATGTGGGAATGATCCGTGTGTGCGGATGTGTGAATTCCCAGAAATCTCATATGATGTATGCACTTGGCGATGGCTGTAAATATAAAGTCATCGCCTGTTCCAGTGAGACAAAAGCAAAACAAATCTATGAAGAATACCGTTTCCTGGACAGTAATACGTATCTGTATCCGGCGAAAGATTTTCTCTTCTATCAGGCAGATATCCGAAGTAAAGAACTGGTAAAGCAGAGAATGGAAGGAATCCAGGCAGTGCTTTCGGGTGAACCGGTAACGGTTGTGACAAGCCTGGACGGCTTCATGGATCATCTGGCACCGAAGGAAAGTATTGCGGAAAAAGTACTTAAGATACAAAATGACAGCGTTCTCAAATTGGATGAGATGGCAGAGAAGCTTTCAGTTATAGGTTATGACCGGGAAGTGCAGGTGGAAGGACCTGGACAGTTTGCGGTACGTGGAGGAATCCTGGATATCTATCCGCTGACGGAAGAACTTCCGGTGCGTATCGAACTCTGGGGAGATGAGGTGGATTCCATCCGTACGTTTGATGTGGAGAGCCAGCGGTCGATCGAAAATCTGATGGATATTGTAATCTATCCGGCGGTAGAATTCCCACAGAATGGTGAGAAGGGTGTCTCGTTTCTGGATTATTTTCCACCGGAGGATACGATTCTTTTTCTGGATGAACCGGTACGTCTTGTGGAGCGTGGACAGAATATTGAAGATGAATTCATGGAAGCACAGAAGAAACGTCTGGAAAGCGGATATGATTTGGAAGAGGAAGAAGCAAAAATCTTTCCGGTCACTGAGATCCTGAAAAAGATCAATTGTTACAGTAGTATCGGATTCTATGCACTGGGGATGAAATGCAAAGGACTGGAAGTGAGAGAGTCTTATGAGATCCAGGCGAAAAGTGTGAATCCGTATAATAACAGTTTTGAAATGCTGACACAGGATCTGAAACGGTTAAAAAGAAATGGATACAGGGTAATTCTGTTGTCAGGTTCCAGGACCCGTGCGAAGCGTCTGGCGGAAGATTTAAGAGATTATAATCTGAGCAGTTATTACAGTGAAGATCTGGACCGGGAAGTGAAGCCGGGAGAGATCATGACGGCATACGGATATATCGCAGAAGGTTATGAATATCCGATGCTCAAATTCACTGTGATCGCAGAGTCGGACATTTTCGGCAAACGGAAAAAGAAGAAAAAGAGAAAGACATATGAAGGCCGTAAAATCCAGAGCTTTTCGGAACTGAAACCGGGAGACTATGTGGTCCATGAGAATCATGGTGTCGGGGTCTATCAGGGGATCGAGAAGATCGTCGTAGACAAGATTTCGAAGGATTATATGAAGATTTCGTATGCACAGGGCGGAAATCTTTATATCCCGGCAACGCAGCTGGATCTGATCCAGAAATATGCAAGTGCCGATGCCAAGAAACCGAAACTGAACAAGTTGGGAACGCAGGAATGGAACCGGACCAAAACAAAGGTGCGCGGTGCGGTAAAAGAGATTGCAAGGGATCTGGTGAAGCTGTATGCGGCGAGACAGGAACAGGATGGTTATGTCTATGGAGAAGATACTGTCTGGCAGCGGGAATTTGAAGAGATGTTCCCGTTTGAAGAGACAGAAGACCAGATGATGGCGATCGAGGCTGTGAAAAAAGATATGGAAAGCCACAAGATCATGGACCGTCTGGTCTGTGGCGATGTCGGATTCGGAAAAACAGAAGTTGCGATCCGTGCGGCATTCAAAGCAGTACAGGAGAGTAAACAGGTGGTCTATCTGGTTCCGACAACAATCCTTGCACAGCAGCATTACCGGACGTTCGTGCAGCGTATGAAAGACTTTCCGGTGCGGATCGATCTGATGTGCAGATTCCGCACGCCGGCGCAGCAGAAGAAGACAGTCGAGGATGCGAAAAAGGGGCTGGTAGATATTATCATCGGAACACACCGAGTGTTAAGTGAAGATATGAAATTCAAGGATCTCGGGCTTCTGATCATTGATGAAGAGCAGAGATTCGGAGTACAGCACAAAGAGAAGATCAAGAAATTAAAGGAAAATGTAGATGTACTGACGCTTACGGCAACTCCGATCCCGAGAACCCTTCATATGAGCCTGATCGGAATCCGTGACATGAGTGTGCTGGAAGAAGCGCCGAACGACCGTATGCCGATCCAGACGTATGTCATGGAATATAACGATGAGATGGTACGTGAGGCAATTGAACGGGAATGCGCAAGACAGGGACAGGTATATTATGTCTACAACCGCGTGGAAGATATTGATGAAGTGGCAGGACATGTGCAGAAACTGGTGCCGGATCTTACGGTTGCCTATGCACACGGACAGATGCGGGAACACGAACTGGAACGGATTATGTATGATTTCATTAATGGTGAGATTGATGTACTGGTATCTACAACGATCATAGAGACCGGACTGGATATTTCCAATGCGAATACGATGATCATCCACGATGCGGATCGTCTCGGCCTTTCACAGCTTTATCAGCTGCGTGGGCGTGTCGGACGCTCTAACCGCATGGCATATGCATTCCTTCTATACCGGAGAGACAAGATGTTAAAAGAAGTGGCTGAAAAGAGACTGGCGGCCATCCGCGAGTTTACGGATCTTGGTTCGGGATTCAAGATCGCAATGCGGGATCTTGAGATCCGCGGAGCAGGCAATCTTCTAGGAGCAGAACAGCATGGACATATGGAAGCAGTCGGATATGACCTTTACTGTAAGATGCTGAACGAGGCGGTGAAGCAGCTGAAAGGCGAGATGGAAGAAGAGGAGACATTTACAACGACGATGGATCTGAATGTGGATGCATTTATTCCGGCTTCGTATATTCCGAATGAATATCAGAAACTGGATGTTTATAAACGGATCGCTGCAATCGAGAACAGAGAAGAGATGGAAGATATGACAGAAGAACTGATCGACCGTTTCGGAGATATTCCGAAGAAAGTAGAAAAGCTTCTGGAAGTAGCGGCTCTGAAGGCGCAGGCACATCAGTTGTATGTAACGGCGGTCGAGCAGAAAGGCGAGGTTTACACATTTACCATGTATGAAAAAGCAAAAGTACATCCGGAGCGGATTCCGAAGCTGATTGAAGATTTTCGTGGCGAGCTGACGTTCAAAGCGGATGGGGTGCAGCCATGCTTTATCTATGAGAAGAAGAGAAGGAATCTGAAAGAGAAGCAGACAGACGCATTGGAAAGTACAAAAAATGTGTTAAATGGGTTGAAAAGATTGATAGGCGAAGAAAAAAGCGGTATAATTGACCCATTAAGCAAATAAAGGCAGGTTAGGATAAATGAAAAAAAGAGCATTAATATTAGCACTGGCAGGAATTATGGCAGCATCACTTATCGGATGTGGATCACTGAAGGACGATGCAGTAGTCGTAAAAGCAGGGGATGAAGAGATCACGGCAGGTGTTGCAAATTTCTATGCAAGATATACACAGGCTCAGTATGAAACATACTTTGCAAGCTATCTCGGCGGTGATGATATGTGGAGCAGAAATGCATCAGATGGCAAGACATATGAAGAGTCTATCAAGAAGACACTTCTGGATGATCTGAAGAATATGGCTCTTCTGGAAGAACATATGAAAGATTATGATGTGAAGCTTACAAAGGCCGATAAAAAAGCAATCAATGATGCAGCAAAAGAATTTGACAAAGCCAATTCACAGAAGAAAAAAGACAAGGTGTCCGGTTCTAAGGAAAATGTAAAACGTGTCATGACACTGATGGCGATCGAACAGAAAATGCGTGCGGCAATTGTAGCAGATGCGAATGTGAAAGTAACGGATGAAGAAGCGACACAGAAGCATATGCAGTATGTAGAATTTGATTATAGTACAACATCTGATTCTTCAAGCTCATCAGATACTACAGTATCCGAAGCGGAAAAGAAAAAAACCAAAGAGACGGCAGAGGCATTTGCCAAAGGTGCAAAGACAGCAGAAGATTTTGCTGCGTATGCAACGGAACAGGGAACAGAAGCCAAAGATGCCACGTTTGATTCGGATTCAGTAAGTCCGTCTAAGGAAGTCGTAAAAGCAGCAGACAAATTAGGAGAAGGCGAGACGACGGATGTGATCGAAGGTGACACTGCATGCTATGTGGCAAAAGTTACAAGCCTCAATGATAAAACGGCTACAGAGACTAAGAAACAGTCCATGATCACAGATAAACAGGATAAATACTATAAAAAAGTATTAAAGAAATGGAAAAAAGAAGAAAAGATTACAGTCCATAAAGGTAGCTGGAATAAGATTAGCTTTACAAAACTGAGTGTGAAAGCCAAAGACACAAGTACAACCGGAACAAACAGTACTTCTGGTAACTAAGAGGATTAAAATAATGGGCAGCATCCATCGGGTGCTGCCCATTATTTTGTGATCACTATGTGTTCGGAAGAAGCAGCAGGTGGCGGTTCTGTAGATACCATAGTATACAAGAAGAGCTGCCAGCGGCAGCTCTTGAAGATTTTATTTCATGAAAGTAGATACGATCTCGTTGACGAGCTTGCCGTCAGCTTTTCCCTTTACTTTAGGCATCAGGTTCTTCATGATCTTGCCTTTATCCTTTGCGGTAGGAGCATCCAGTCCCATCTCTGCAAGAACAGAAGCAACGACTTCTTTGATCTCTGCTTCATCCATCATCTTAGGAGCATACTGTTCCAGAACAGCCAGACGCTTGTTGCATTCTTCGATGATCTCTGTACGATCTGCAGGAGTCATATCCAGGGTCTCTTTTGTCTGCTTGATCTCTTTTAAGATTACCTGAGTCTCTTCTTCCGGTGTCAGGTCTTCGCGTTTGTCGATTGCTTTATTCTTAAGAGCTGCAAGCAGCATGGATAAAGTTTCCTTTGTGTCTTTGTCTTTGGCTTTCATGGCTTTGACCATATCAGCACGTACTTCATCAATTTTACTCATGATTCATTCCTCCTAATATTTTCTTCCAACTATTATACAAAACTATTGAAAAAATATCCAGTCTAATATCTGCATGAATAATTCCTTGCTGTTTTCAGCATACTAGCCATATGTTAGAAAATATGGAAAAAACAGAAAAATCAGGAGGAAGATAAATGCTATGAAGGCAACAGGAATCGTAAGAAGAATCGATGATCTGGGGCGTGTGGTCGTGCCAAAAGAGATCAGAAGGACACTGAGGATCAGGGAAGGCGATCCGCTGGAGATATTTACAGACAGAGAAGGTGAGATTATTCTGAAGAAATATTCACCGATCGGGGAACTGTCTGCATTTGCAAAGCAGTATGCGGAAAGTCTGTCGCAGGTTCTGGAATGCCTGGTGGGGATCTGTGATATGGATCAGGTAGTGGCAGCAGCGGGAAATGGAAAGAAAGAGATTCAGGATGAAGATATTACGGGAGAGCTTGGAGAATTTCTGAAAGAACGAAAAACACGGAATGCCAAAGCCGGGGAAAAAAGATATGTACCGATCGTGAGTGTATCAGAACCTTATAAACAGGAGGTGATCAGTCCGATTCTGTGTGCAGGTGATGTGATCGGTGCGGTTTTTCTGCTGAATCAGGAACGTACGGACAGATTCAAAGATACAGAGCTTTGTCTTGCGGAATATACGGCAAAGGTTCTGGGCAAACAGATGGAACAATAGGACGATTGTAAACAAAAATAAGCGCATAAATCAGATGCTTCCTTCATAATCTGTGATAGATGAGGAGGGAAAGCATGGGAAAAAAGGGACAAAATGAAGTGTGGATCATGTGGATACTGAAATCTCTTCTGGCAGCATATGTAGTGACCGGAATTCTTTTGATGATACTGGCAATGGCGCTGTATAAATTCGAACTTACGGAAGAAGCTGTGACAGCAGGGATCACAGCGGTCTATCTGCTCTCTACATTTGCCGGTGGACTTGTGGCGGGTAAACTTGCAAAGATCAGACGTTTCTTTTGGGGAATTGTACTTGGGATTCTGTACTTCGCATTTCTGTTACTGATTACATGGGGAATCTATCGTACATTTCACGGAAGTGGAACAGAGATTCTGATGACATTTGCGCTGTGTGCGGGAGGTGGTATGGCAGGCGGAATGATATCCTAAGAAAAAGATTGCGAAACCTATGTCGAAATGTTATAATAACGTAAGTTAAGCAATAGTAAGGAGGGATACGAACATGAAACATGTAAAATCATTGAATAAACCTATGAACAGCAATCTGAAAAAAAGCGGATGCGGCGAATGCCAGACATCATGCCAGTCAGCATGTAAGACATCCTGTACAGTAGGAAACCAGACTTGCGAACAGAGCAAATAATTTAAAAAGATATGGGATACTTGGGACAGCGGTCTTTAGGGTCCGCTGTTTCTTGTTGCCATGCATGTGACGAAAAGGTCCGGTGGACCTTTTTTAGTTGTCTGCGGAATTGTTTTTTGATTATTTGACAACATATGGTTTTTGACGGGTAGAAAGATAACGGGAAATTCCCGATATGAAATAAGAAAAATGAGAAAGGGGTACCAAAGGATATGATTCATCAGTACCGTAATAATGGATATAATATCGTTATGGACGTGTACAGCGGATCTGTACATGTGGTAGATGATGTCTGTTATGACGTGATCGCGGAAGTGAACAAGTCAGAAACAGAACCAACTGCCGAATCGTTAAAAGAAGCGGATGTAAAAGAAAAGCTTTTACAGACACTTGGAAACAAATATGAAACATCCGACATTGAAGATGCATTATCAGACGTGATCGAACTGACAGAAGGCGGTCAGTTATTTGCAAAAGATACATATGAATGCATGATCGAAGAAGTAAAGAAGAGAAAGACAGTTGTAAAGGCACTGTGCCTGCATATTGCACACGACTGTAACCTTGCTTGCAAATACTGTTTTGCAGAAGAAGGGGAATATCATGGAAGACGAGCACTTATGAGCTATGAAGTCGGTAAGAAAGCGCTGGACTTCCTGATCAAGAATTCTGGCAACCGCCGTAATCTGGAAGTAGATTTCTTCGGCGGGGAGCCTCTGATGAACTGGCAGGTGGTAAAAGATCTGGTAGCTTACGGAAGAGAGCAGGAGAAGATACATAATAAGCATTTCCGTTTTACAATCACAACGAACGGAGTGCTGTTAAATGATGAAATTCAGGAATTTGTAAATAAAGAAATGGACAATGTAGTGTTGAGCCTGGATGGACGTAAAGAGATCAATGATCAGATGCGTCCGTTTAGAAATGGAAAAGGAAGTTATGATCTGATCGTTCCGAAGTTCCAGAAACTTGCAGAAAGCAGAAATCAGGAAAAATATTACATTCGTGGCACATTTACAAGAAATAATCTGGATTTCTCCAATGATATCATGCATTTTGCAGACCTCGGATTCAAACAGATGTCGATTGAACCGGTTGTTGGAGATGAAAGTGATCCGTATGCGATCAGGGAGGAAGATCTTCCTAAGATCAGGGAAGAATATGATAAGCTCGCCAAGATGATGATCGAACGCGAGAAAGAAGGAAAAGGCTTCAATTTCTTCCATTTTATGATAGATTTAAATGGTGGACCATGTGTGGCAAAACGTTTATCCGGTTGTGGATCCGGAACAGAGTATCTGGCTGTTACACCATGGGGAGACCTCTATCCATGCCATCAGTTTGTCGGACAGGATGATTTCCTGATGGGTAATGTGGATGATGGAATCGTGAAGCCGGAGATTGCTGACGATTTCAGAAGCTGCAATGTGTATTCCAAAGATAAATGCAGAAACTGCTTTGCAAAATTCTACTGTAGCGGCGGATGCATGGCAAACTCTTATAATTTCCATGGTACGATCCATGATACTTATGAGATCGGCTGTGAGATGCAAAGAAAACGTGTAGAGTGTGCGATCATGATGAAGGCAGCACTTGCAGATGAAGAATAATATTTCGAGAGGATGTGTAAGAGAACGATGAAGAAGTCAAAAAGCATACTGAGTCTGCTTCTGGCTGTAATTCTCATCGTCGGACTTGGATTTACTGTGATCACAGGAATTGGCAAATCTAAGTCCGGTGCGATGAAAAACATCAAACTTGGTCTGGATCTTGCCGGTGGTGTAAGTATTACCTATCAGGTAAAAGATAAGAATCCGACCAAAGAAGAGATGAGCGATACGATCTACAAACTGCAAAAGCGTGTAGAACAGTACAGTACAGAAGCAAGTGTATACCAGGAAGGAAATGACCGTATTAACATTGAGATCCCTGGTGTTACAGATGCCAATAAGATTCTGGATGAACTTGGAAAACCAGGTTCCCTTTCATTCCAGACAGCGGATGGAGAAACAGTTCTTACGGGAACAGATGTTAAGAGTGCGTCTGCGAAAACCGGTCAGGATAACATGGGGAATAAAGAATATTCTGTAGAGTTGAATCTGACCAAATCAGGTACCAGCAAATTTGCAACGGCAACGAAAGAAAATATCGGAAAACAGATTGCGATCATCTATGATGGTGAGACAATCTCAAGTCCGGTCGTACGGTCTGAGATCACAGGTGGACAGGCCTATATTACAGGCGACTTCACTTATGAAGAAGCAGATAATCTGGCATCTACGATCCGTATCGGTGGACTGAAACTTCAGCTTGAAGAGCTGCGTTCCAATGTAGTAGGAGCACAGCTTGGAGAACAGGCATTGAATACAAGTTTAAAAGCCGGTATTATTGGTCTGATCCTTGTATTCCTGTTCATGATCTTTGTATACAGACTTCCGGGACTGGCATCAAGCCTTGCGCTGGTCATCTATACAGAGATCGTACTTGTAATATTGAATGCGTTTGATGTAACGCTGACCCTTCCGGGTATTGCCGGTATCATTTTAAGTATTGGTATGGCAGTAGATGCGAATGTTATCATCTTTGCCCGTGTACGTGAAGAGATGGCAAGAGGAAGAAGTGTAAAAGTATCCTTAAAATCAGGATTCCAGAAAGCTATGTCAGCAATTGTTGACGGTAATGTGACAACACTGATCGCGGCTGCGGTTCTGTGGTTTAAAGGTTCCGGAACAGTCAAAGGATTTGCGCAGACTCTGGCAATCGGTATTGTGGTATCAATGTTTACAGCACTGGTGATTACACGTATGATCGTGTTTGCGTTCTATGGAATCGGAATTCGAAAAGAGAGTCTGTATTACCATAAGATGAAAGAAAGAAAGCCAATCAACTTCCTTGGCAAGAAGAAAGTGTTCTTCAGTATTTCTATTGCAATGATCCTTGCAGGATTCGTGGTTATGGGAGTACATTCTGCCCAGGGTAACGGGGCATTGGCTTACAGTCTGGATTTCAAGGGCGGAACATCTATGAATGTGAAGTTTGACAAAGATTATTCAATCGATGAGATTGATAAAGAGATCGTTCCTGTTGTAGAAAAAGTGACAGGAGATCATAATATCCAGACACAGAAAGTATCCGGAACAAAACAGGTAGTCATCAAGACAGTAACTTTAAGTTTGTCTGAACGTGAGAAGGTAAATAAGGCACTGGAAGATAATTTTGGTGTAAAAGAATCTGATATCACAGCGGAAAATATCAGTTCAACGATCAGTAATGAGATGCGTCAGGATGCAGTGATCGCAGTGATCGTAGCAACAATTTTCATGTTGCTTTATATCTGGTTCCGTTTCAAAGATGTACGTTTTGCTACAAGTGCGGTGCTGGCATTATTACATGATGTACTGGTTGTACTGGCATTCTATGCAGTATCCAGAATCTCAGTCGGAGGTACATTTATTGCTTGTATGCTGACGATTGTAGGTTATTCGATCAACGCGACGATCGTAATCTTTGACCGTATCCGTGAGGAACTTCCGCTTATGAAGAGAAATACAGATCTGTCAGAACTTGTAAATAAGTGTATTACACAGACACTGACAAGAAGTATTTATACTTCACTGACAACATTTATCATGGTTGCGGTACTGTTTATTATGGGTGTAAGTTCTATTCGTGAGTTTGCAGCACCTCTGATGGTAGGTATCGTCTGCGGTGGATATTCTTCTGTATGTGTTACAGGAGCACTGTGGTATGTAATGAAGACGAAAGTCGGCAAAAAAGCACAGCCAAAGAAAAAATAGATCATAAAATGATCCGGGAAGCAGTTATGCCTATTGACAGGGCATAACTGCTTTTTTTAAAATAGAAACATAATATTCTGACGGACAGATACAAAGGGGATAAAGATAAATGGAACGATGGGTTCTGCTGCGCAAAGGTGCAGATTTTGAAGCGATAGGAAAGAAATATCAGATTAGTCCGAGACTGGCATGCCTGATCCGCAACAGGGATGTGATCGGAGAAGAGGCAATCGAACGTTATCTGAATGGAACGATCAGTGATCTGTATGATGGGATGCTGATGAAAGATGCGGATAAGGCGATTGACATTTTGAAAGAAAAGATTGCAGAGGAGAAGAAAATCCGGGTGATCGGAGATTATGATATTGATGGTGTGAATGCGACGTATATTTTGCTGGAGGGGCTGGAACGTCTCGGGGCATATGTGGACAGTGATATTCCGGACCGCATAGGTGACGGATATGGTCTGAATCGGCATCTGATCGACCGGGCTTACGATGCCGGAATCGATACGATCATTACCTGTGATAATGGAATCGCAGCAGCAAATGAGATTGCATATGGCAAAGAACTGGGCATGACGATCATCGTAACGGATCATCATGAGATCCCGTTCGATGAAATAGACGGAGAAAAGATATACAGACTTCCACCAGCGGATGCAGTGATCGATCCGAAGCAGAAGGACTGTGTATATCCGTTCAAGGGACTCTGTGGCGCGGCGGTTGCATATAAACTGATGGAGGCGTTGTGGGAAAGCATGGGGAAAGATTCCACTGATCTGGATGATCTGATTGAAAATGTTGCAATCGCAACGGTCGGTGACGTGATGGATCTGGAGGATGAGAACCGGATCTTTGTCAAAGAAGGACTGCAGATGCTTAAGCGAACGAAGAATCCGGGACTGAAAGCACTGATAGAATGTACAGGAATTGATAAAGAAAGTCTGAATTCTTATCATATAGGGTTTGTTCTGGGCCCCTGTATCAACGCAAGCGGGAGGCTGGATACAGCAAAGCGGGCACTGAAACTTCTGCGGGTGCGTACACAGAAAGAAGCGGATATTCTTGCGGGTGATTTAAAAGCATTAAATGACAGCAGAAAGGATATGACCGAAGAAGCAGTAAAGCTTGCGAAAGAACAGGTGGAGACGACAGATTTATCCGACGACAGGGTACTGGTCATCTATCTGCCGGATTGTCATGAAAGTCTTGCGGGGATTGTTGCGGGAAGAATAAGGGAATGCTATTACAAACCGGTATTCGTACTGACGGATGCAGAGGATGGTGCGAAAGGATCCGGACGGTCGATCGACGGATATCATATGTATGAGGAACTGAATAAATGCAAAGATATCCTGACGAAGTTTGGCGGACACCGGCTGGCAGCAGGACTTTCTCTGGAAAAAGAGAATATCGCAGAATTCCGGAGAAGACTGAATGAGAACTGCACCCTGACGGAAGAAGAAATGAAAGAAAAAGTCACGATTGATATGGAGATGCCGTTCCTTTGTGTGACGGAAGAACTGGTGAAAGAGCTGGAACTTCTGGAACCATTCGGAAAAGGGAATACAAAGCCGATATTTGCCGCACGCGGAGTGACGCTTCTGGGAGCGAGAATACTTGGAAAGAACAGAAATGTACTGAAGATAAAGGCACAGGATGCAAACGGAAGTGTCATAGAAGCCATGCTGTTCCAGAATATGGAAGGATTCTTAAAGAATATGGAAGAGACCTACGGGCGCATGGAGGTGGATGCTCTTTTACAAGGCAGAGGCGGTCATATAAAAATTGCGGTGACTTATTATCCTGATATCAATGAATATATGGGAAAGAGAACAGCGCAGATTGTGATCACACATTACCGTTAAGCTGGTTTCTCTCGTTGCAGGGTGAAAACCATAGATTGAAAATCAGAACGAGTAATGGTATACTTAAAGTTGTATTTTAGACAGAAATGGAGAGAGTATCATGAAACCGATAGAAGAGTATGTAAGAAGTATTCCGGATTTTCCGGAACCGGGAATTATATTCAGAGACGTAACAAGCATCCTTCAGGATGCAGATGGATTACATCTGGCGATAGACCTGATGCAGGAAAAATTAAAAGACGTGGATTTTGATGTGGTTGTAGGACCGGAATCAAGAGGATTTATCTTTGGTGTACCGATCGCATATAATCTGCACAAGCCATTTATCCCAATCAGAAAAAAAGGAAAACTCCCATGCGAGACGGTTTCTGTTGAATATGAACTGGAGTATGGCACAGCCACGATCGAGATGCACAAAGATGCAATCAAGCCGGGGCAGAAAGTGGTTATTATTGATGACCTGATTGCTACAGGCGGAACCAACGAGGCTATGGTGAAGATGATCGAAAGCCTCGGCGGAGAAGTGGTAAAAGCAGTATTTCTGATGGAACTTGCCGGGTTAAAAGGAAGAGAAAGATTAGAAGGATATGATGTGGACGCTGTGATCACATATCCTGGAAAATAAAAAGAGAGAAATCAAGGGAAGGAGGCGTTAATATGTCTGATAAGACAACCTATGAATCACTGGACAACCGGATCGCACCGGAAGCACTGACAGAAGATCACACGAAAGGGCTTGCAGTTGTAGACGGGCATGCGGTAAAATCTCAGGAAGATTATGAGGACCCGAACCGGTTATATGACATGTTAATTGCCCGTATCCGAAAGTATCATCCGTCCACAGATGTTTCTATGATTGAAAAGGCTTATAAGCTGGCGGTAAAGGCGCATGGAGATCAGCGCAGGAAATCCGGAGAACCATATATCATCCATCCTTTGTGGGTAGCGATCATTCTGGCTGATCTGGAGATGGATAAAGAGACGATTGCGGCAGGTATGCTGCATGATGTGGTAGAAGATACAAAGTTTACGGAAGAAGATATCCGGAGGGAATTTGGAGATGAGGTAGCACTTCTGGTAGATGGAGTTACCAAACTGGGAAGACTCTCTTATTCATCGGATAAACTGGAGGTACAGGCAGAAAACCTGCGTAAGATGTTCCTTGCCATGGCGAAGGATATCCGTGTGATCATTATCAAACTGGCAGACCGTCTGCATAATATGCGTACCTTGCAGTTCATGACGCCGGCAAAGCAGAAAGAAAAAGCGAAAGAGACGATGGACATCTATGCGCCGATCGCACAGCGTCTTGGTATATCTAAGATCAAGACGGAACTGGATGACCTGGCACTTAAATATTCCCAGCCGGAGGTGTTCTATGACCTGGTGAACCAGATCAATGCAAGAAAGACAGAGAGGGAAGAATTCGTAGAGCAGATCGTAGAAGAAGTATCGACACATATGAAGAATGCGAATATCAAAGCAGAGGTCAACGGACGTGTCAAACATTTCTTCAGTATCTATAAGAAGATGGTGAATCAGGATAAGACGGTTGACCAGATCTATGATCTGTTTGCTGTGCGTATCATAGTAGAATCTGTAAAAGACTGTTATGCGGCGCTGGGTGTGATCCATGAGATGTATACGCCGATTCCGGGACGTTTTAAAGACTATATTGCTATGCCGAAGCCGAATATGTACCAGTCACTGCATACGACACTGATGAGTTCGGTCGGACAGCCGTTCGAGATCCAGATCCGTACAGAAGAGATGCATAAGACAGCTGAATATGGTATCGCTGCACACTGGAAGTATAAAGAATCCAATGACGGTAAGAAGAGTGTGGAGGCACAGGAGGAAGAGAAGTTAAGCTGGCTGCGTCAGATCCTGGAGTGGCAGAGAGACATGTCGGATAACAGAGAATTCCTGAACCTGATCAAAGGAGATCTGGATCTGTTTGCAGAGGATGTCTATTGCTTTACTCCGCAGGGAGATGTAAAGAACCTGCCGAATGGTTCAACTCCGATCGATTTTGCTTATGCGATCCACAGTGCGGTCGGTAACAAGATGGTAGGAGCCAGAGTCAACGGAAAACTTGTTAACATTGATTATAAGATTCAGAATGGCGACAGAATCGAGATCCTGACATCCCAGAATTCCAAGGGACCAAGCCGTGACTGGCTGAATATTGTAAAGAGTACCCAGGCAAAGAATAAGATCAACCAGTGGTTCAAGAAAGAGTTCAAGGAAAGCAATATCATCCGCGGTAAGGATATGATTGCGACGTACTGCAGAGCGAAAAGTATCAATGTTGCAAATATCATCCAGCCGAAATATCAGGAGATTGTTCAGAAAAAATACGGATTCAAAGACTGGGATTCTGTATTGGCGGCAATCGGACATGGCGGCTTAAAAGAAGGCCAGGTCGTGAATCGTCTTGCTGAAGAATATGGAAAAGATCACAGACAGGCAATTACCGATGAAGTTGTTCTGGAGAGAGTGGCAGAAGCAGCGAAGAATAAAGTACACATTGCCAAGTCAAAGAGTGGCATTGTTGTCAAGGGAATTGATGATATGGCAGTCCGTTTCTCCAGATGCTGTAACCCGGTACCGGGAGATGAGATCGTCGGATTTGTTACACGTGGAAGAGGACTTTCCATTCACCGAACGGACTGTATCAATATGATCCACCTGTCCGAATCGGAACGTGCAAGACTGATTCCTGCAGAGTGGGAGACCGAAGTGACGGAAAAATCCGGCGGTCAGTATCTTGCAGAGATCAAGATGTATGCGAATGACCAGCAGGGACTTCTGATGGAGATATCCCGAATCTTCACTGAGGGAAACGTAGATGTCAAATCTATGAATGTCCGTACCAGTAAGAAGGGAACGGCAACGATCGAGATGGGATTCATCGTTCACGGCCGTGAAGAATTGGAGCGCATTGTGAAGAAGCTGCAGCAGCTTTCCGGAATCATAGATATAGAAAGGGCAACAGGCTAAAAGTATGAAGATAGAAAAATACGTAGTGGGAATGATCGGTACCAATTGTTATCTGGTGATCAATGAAGAGACAAAGGATACGGTCATGGTTGACCCGGGAGCATATCCGGCAAAATTAAAGAATGCCGTGAAAGAGCAGGGACTGAAGCTGAAGGCTGTACTTCTGACACATGCACATTTTGACCATATTATGGGACTTTCCGATGTGATGGAAGATATAAAAGTTCCAGTATATGTGGAAGAAGCAGATCTACCGATGATGATGGACGGTGAAAGCAATCTGTCTTCTGGTTATATGCGCGGAGGATATCAGTTCGCGGATGCGGTTCCGGTCAGAGACGGACAGCAGCTTCAAATTGCAGGCTTTCAGTTCCGTGTGATCCATACACCGGGACATACACCGGGCGGATGCTGCTATTATATGGAACAGGAAGATGTTCTTTTTAGCGGTGATACATTGTTCCGTACATCCGTCGGACGTTCGGACTTCCCAGGTGGAAGTGCATCAGCACTGGTCCGTTCTGTAAAAGAAAAGCTTTTGATATTACCGGAAGAGACGCATGTATATCCGGGGCATATGGAAGAGACGACGATTGGTTATGAAAAGCGTCATAATCCATTTGTATAATGAACGATAAGAAAAGACAGTGAAAGAAAACGGAATGGAGAAATAGAATGATTCAGATTATATGTAAAAGCGAGTCTTATACTTATAATGCGTATCATATATTAAAGGCTTTTTATCCGTCACAGGAAGTATCCTGTAAGACGGATGAAAAAGCCTCTAATTATGTAATGGTACATTTGCCGGATGATCGTGAAATTTCCGTGGGATTTGAGAACACCGTGGAAATTACTGACACAGCAGGTCGGGATGAAAGCACAGGGAAGATACAGGAAGATTCAGAGAAGGAGAGCCAGAAAAAAGAAAGAAAACGGCAGATTGATCTGAGCCTGTATGATCAGCTGGAAAGGATTACAGGAGAGCCGCTTGCGTGGGGAGTGCTTACGGGAGTGCGCCCGACCAAGCTTGCTATGCAGAAACTGGAAGCCGGATGGAAAAAAGAAGATTATATTAACTGGGCATGGAAAAGTGCGAGAGTGAGAGGAGAAAAAGCAGCTCTTGCATGGGAGATTGCCGAAAGAGAACAGAAAATTTTAAAAGAACTGGATTACGAGAACGGATATAGCCTGTATGTTGGAATCCCGTTCTGTCCATCGGTCTGTTCTTACTGTTCTTTCAGTTCCGGACCACTGGATCGCTGGAAAGAAAAAGTGGATGCATATGTGGATGCACTTTGCAAAGAGCTGGAATTTATCGCAGAACGCTCGAAAAACAAAAAATTAAATACGATCTACATCGGCGGAGGTACGCCGACAACGCTGACGGCAGAGCAGCTGGAACGGCTGATGAGCTGGATCGATGAGAAGTTTTCGAGAGAATACCTGCTGGAATATACAGTGGAAGCCGGAAGACCGGACAGCATTACAGAAGAGAAGTTGAAAGTCATAAAGAATCATGACATTACAAGAATTTCCATTAATCCACAGAGTATGCAGCAGAAGACGCTGGATGTGATTGGAAGAAAACATACCGTAGAAGAGATAAAAGAAGCCTATGCACTGGCCAGAAAGACTGGATTCGATAATATCAATATGGATATCATCGCAGGACTTCCGGGAGAAGATATTTCTGACATGGAAGATACATTGGCACAGATCGCACAGATGCATCCGGACAGTCTGACAGTGCATTCACTGGCGATCAAAAGAGCAGCCAGAATGGAGATGGAGGATTTGAACCGGGATGCGAAAGAGACGCATGAGATCCTTTCCGGCATGATCGAGAGGGCTGCAAAGGCAGCAAAAGAGATGGATCTTTTCCCGTATTATCTGTACAGACAGAAGAATATTGCGGGGAATTTTGAAAATGTTGGGTATGCAAAGGTTGACAAAGCCGGAATATACAATATACTTATTATGGAAGAAAAACAATCTATTATTGCCGCAGGAGCCGGAGCATCGACAAAGATTGTATTGAAGGATCCGATTCCTATGCCGGGCAGTAAAAAGAAGAAAATGACGCGTCTGATCCGTCAGGAGAATGTCAAGGCGGTAGATGCCTACATCGACAGGATCGACGAAATGATAGAACGCAAAGGAGAATGGTTATGGCATTAAAGAAGAAACCGGTTACCGGTATGAAAGACATGCTCCCACGTGAGATGGAGATCCGTGATTACCTGATCGGACTGATCAAAGAGACGTATAAGACATACGGATTCTGTTCCATCGAGACACCATGTGTGGAACATATCGAGAACCTGTGCAGCAAACAGGGCGGAGACAACGAGAAACTGATCTTCAAGATCTTAAAAAGAGGAGAAAAACTGAAGATCGATACAGCAAAAGAAGAAAACGATCTGGTAGACGGAGGATTGCGTTATGATCTTACCGTACCGCTTGCCAGATATTATGCAAACCATTCGAATGAATTGCCGGCACCTTTTAAGGCATTGCAGATTGGTAATGTATGGAGAGCAGACCGTCCGCAGAAAGGACGTTTCAGACAGTTCATGCAGTGTGATATTGATATCTTAGGAGAGCCAGGAAATCTCGCAGAGATCGAACTGATCCTTGCAACGACAGCTATGCTTGGCAAATTAAGCTTCCAGAACTTTACGGTATGTATCAATGACCGTAATATCCTGAAAGCAATGGCTGCTTACAGTGGTTTCCGTGAGGATGATTATGATGAAGTCTTCATCATTCTGGATAAGATGGACAAGATCGGTGCAGAAGGTGTTGCAAAAGAATTAGAAGAGATGGGATATGTAAAGGAAAATGTAGAGACTTATCTTCAGTTATTTAAGGATGTAGCACCAGATGTAACAGGTATCCGTTTCTTGAAAGAAAAACTGGGCGACTGCTTAAGTGAAGAGACAGCAGACAGTATGGAAATGATCATTTCCAGTGTTGAGACCGCAAAAGAATGCGAATTCAATATCAAATTCGATCCGACACTTGTAAGAGGACAGTCTTACTATACAGGAACGATCTTTGAAGTGACGATGGATGATTTCGGCGGATCTGTAGCCGGAGGCGGCCGTTATGATAAGATGATCGGTAAATTCACCGGGCAGGATACACCTGCATGTGGATTCTCAATCGGATTCGAACGAATCGTCATGCTGCTTCTGGAAAATGGATATGAAGTTCCGACTGTAAAAGAGAAGAAAGCATATCTGTTAGAGAAGAAGATGACAAAAGAAGGGCTTTTAAAGGTTATGTCACTTGCAAAGGCAGACCGTCAGGCAGGAAAACAGGTCCTGATCGTCAACATGAAGAAGAATAAAAAGTTCCAGAAAGAACAGCTTACTGAAGACGGTTATACAGAAATCGTGGACTGTTATGCAGATTCCGTGGAAAATTTATAAGATATATAGGAAACAATAAATTACGGCGTAAGGACGTCGGAAAAGGAGATAAAGAAACATGGCAGAATCAATGAAAGGGTTAAAAAGAACCCACAGATGTGCAGAATTATCTGCAGCCAATGTAGGAGAGAAAGTTACCATTATGGGATGGGTACAGAAGAACCGTAATAAGGGCGGTCTGGTATTCGTAGATGTCAGAGACCGTTCAGGTATTATCCAGGTGGTATTCGAAGAAGGAAAATGCGAAGCGGCACTGATCGAAAAGGCAGCTAAGCTTCGTGCAGAATATGTAGTAGCAATCGTAGGAACAGTAGCAAAACGTTCCGGTGCAGTGAATGATCATCTTGCAACAGGAGAGATAGAGGTGATTCCGGAAGAACTTCGTATTCTTTCTGAATCAGAGACACCGCCGTTCCACATCGAAGAGAATTCTAAAACAAAAGAAGAAGTACGTCTGAAATACAGATACCTGGATCTTAGAAGACCGGATCTGCAGCGCAATCTGATGATGAGAAGCAAGGTTGCAACTCTGACACGTCAGTTCCTTGCGGAAGAAGGATTTCTTGAGATTGAGACACCGGTTCTGATCAAAAGTACACCGGAAGGAGCAAGAGATTACCTCGTACCTAGCCGTATCCAGCAGGGACAGTTCTATGCGCTGCCACAGTCACCACAGTTATTCAAACAGTTATTGATGTGTTCAGGATATGACAGATATTTCCAGATCGCAAAATGCTTCCGTGACGAAGATTTACGTGCAGACCGTCAACCGGAATTCACACAGATCGATATGGAGTTATCTTTCGTGGATGTCGATGATGTAATCGAAGTAAATGAAAGACTGCTTGCCAAATTATTCAAAGAAGTACTGGGCGTGGAAGTATCTCTTCCAATCCAGAGAATGACATGGCAGGAAGCAATGGACCGCTTTGGTTCAGATAAGCCGGATATCCGTTTTGGTATGGAACTGACAAACGTAACAGATGTTGTAAAAGACTGTGAATTTGTAGTGTTCAAAAATGCGATCGAAAATGGTGGAACAGTTCGTGGTATCAACGCCAAAGGACAGGGCGGAATGGCTCGTAAGAAGATTGATAAACTGGTTGATTTTGCAAAAGATTATGGTGCAAAGGGACTTGCGTATATTGCAATTCATGAAGACGGAACAGTGAAATCCTCATTTGCCAAATTCATGACAGATGATGAAATGAAAGCTCTGATCGAAGCGATGGGCGGAGAGAACGGAGACTTGTTATTATTTGCTGCAGATAAGAATAAAGTTGTATGGGATACGCTGGGAGCACTTCGTCTGGAACTCGCACGTCAGATGGAACTTCTTGACAAGAATGAATACAAATTCTTGTGGGTAACAGAATTCCCACTTCTTGAGTGGAGCGAAGAGCAGAACCGTTATACAGCTATGCACCATCCATTTACAATGCCAATGGAAGAAGATCTTCAGTATATTGACAGTGATCCGGGAAGAGTCCGTGCAAAAGCATACGATATCGTATTGAATGGTAACGAGATTGGTGGAGGAAGTGTCAGAATCTTTGATCAGAATATCCAGAGCAAGATGTTTGAAGTGCTTGGATTTACAGAAGAGCAGGCACAGGAGCAGTTTGGATTCCTTCTGACAGCATTCAAGTATGGAGTGCCGCCGCACGCAGGACTTGCATATGGTCTGGATCGTCTGGTTATGCTGATGGCAAAACAGGACAGCATCCGTGATGTAATTGCATTCCCTAAAGTAAAAGATGCATCTGATCTTATGACAGAAGCACCGGGACATGTAGATGCAAAACAGCTGGAGGAACTCGGAATTGCGGTTATAGCAAAAGAAGAGAAAAAGGCAGAAGACAAAGAATAAAGTAAAAGCTATATAAAGTAAAAGATGCGGGAAAACCAAAGAGAAGGTTGCTCCCGCACCTTTTTTATCACTATGCGTTCGTAAGGAGCTGCCACTTGCCAAAGCATGCAGGAAAAGTTGTCGGAGTTTTCAAATTAAAAGAAAAATTCAAAAAATTAAAAAAAGCAGTTGACAATACCATATATATACGTTATACTGAATATCGTTCTGATGAACACAAAATAATAAAACATACTTGATGTGCGATAGTAGTACAGTTGGTAGTACGCCACCTTGCCAAGGTGGAGGTCGCGGGTTCGAGTCCCGTCTGTCGCTCTGAAAAGACGTTGCAAGTAGTTGCTATGCGATAGTAGTACAGTTGGTAGTACGCCACCTTGCCAAGGTGGAGGTCGCGGGTTCGAGTCCCGTCTGTCGCTCTTGAATTAAGAACTGCATGTTGTGTGTGGTTCTTTTTTTGTGCATACAATGAGCCAAATACAGATTTTCACATCCATGCAGATTTGTGCTTGCACAAGGATCTGCATGGATGTGAAAATCTGTATTTGGCGAATGTACATCATCGAGCTGCTAAGCGAGATGGTGTATGTTCGCCGGGGGTTCGTGGCCACACGAAACCCTGGCTCATTACTAACGTAAAAAAGACTGGCATCGAGCCAGTCTTTCATCATAACTATTCTTTTTTTTATTTCAGGAAGAACCAGTATCCTGCAAATGCAGCAGCTGCGATGATCAGGAAGATAAGGATTACAACAAGCACAACAGGAAAATGTCGCTCATCATCGTCATCTTCTTCGTCTAACATATTCTGATAGTTCTCACGCATCTCCTGTTCACGTTTTTCACGGACATGCTTTGGTGGGATATTAGAATAGGTCTGTTCTTTTTCTCCCTCTGGAGTGGAAAGATCAGGTGCAGTAATTTTAAGTTCGCCTTCTTCATCAGAAATGATACGTGTGCTGGAATTGTCAATTGCATGTACCGGTTTGGCTTCTTCCGGACGTTTCTTTTTCGGACGTGGACGAACTTTTTCCCGGCTTTCTTCCTGACCTTCTGCATATTTGAGAAGTGGACGGTCTGAAGTAGCAGGGCGTTTCTTTGGATGCGGTCTGGATGGCTGTTCTTCGGAAGAACCTTCTGTCTTCGGACGAGGTTTTCTTACCGGTCTTTCGCCTTCGGCAGCCGGGTTCGGACGTTTTTTCTTCGGATGAGCCGGTACTTCTGGATTAGCAGAAGAAGCGGTTCGCTTTTCGGCGTTTTCCGGAGATACCGGACGTTTTTTCTTTTTCTTTGGCTGGGCAGGACGTTCGGCAGAAGTCTTTTCTCCTTCGGCAGCCGGGCGCTTTTTGTGTGGCTTTTCTGTAGCCTTACTGGCTTCAACTGTTTTTTCAGCCAATGCTTCTTTTGCAAGCTTTTTTTTCTTTTCACGCTGTTTATCTAAATTCCACTGCTTTTTACAGTCGCGGCAGATTGCGAATTCATTGTAGATTGCTTCACCGGCTTCATTTTCGCCTATTTTTTTGTTCTTGATCTCAAGATCCTTTTT
>ENA-OQHR01000111-OQHR01000111.1-human-gut-metagenome-genome-assembly--contig:-NODE-111-length-71567-cov-6.984949_pt1 | contig 71567 bp, 62 predicted proteins | sample MGYA00242566_ERZ504725 | MGnify/ENA primary metagenome ERZ504725 (study PRJEB26092, sample SAMD00036217) | human gut metagenome | host: Homo sapiens | study: EMG produced TPA metagenomics assembly of... | reverse complement strand
AGCATATCTTGATAATTCATAATCCTTTGTAGATTTATGTGTTGCACCAGCTTCTACGGTTTTGCTGACCTCAGCAAAATCGTCCAAAACATTATGTCCACTATTTTCACATGCTTTTGAATATGATAATATAAAAATTATCTATCATTTCTTATGATTGTGCATTAAATGCACTTGCCATTGATAAACCTGTCGAATATGCAAAATTATATCTTGATGGAACGATACAAATATGGGTTGATGCAGAGAACACTCTTTATTTATAATGTTAAATAATCCCCAAAAATTCTAAAATTTTTCGGGGATTATTTTGGGCTTATATTTATTATTCAATTTAACTGATAATGATTCTCATATGAGATTTATCTTTAGAAATCATATCATCAATCACGCCAGTCTGCATCTGATTCCCATTTACATTCCGTAATCTGCATATTTGAAAATGTTGCCTTATATGAGCCTTCTGTCGGGCTGCATGCATATATTCCATAAGTAATTTTTTCTGCACCTTCACACATATGGAAAATACGCATTTGTCTGAAATTTATGCCATCCTCACTGCATTCAATACAGTAGTCACTGTCCCTTCGTGAAAAACGATACCACATACTTTTAATATCAGAGGATATGTCTGTTGTTGCCCAGTCAGAATATCCATGATTGGTTACAACGCTTCCCAATCGCTGTATTTTTTTATTCTCATATTCTATAGATGCCTTAAACCAATTAACACTATTTAAATACATAGACACACCACACTGGTCAAAACGACAGGTACTCTCGAATTCTGTTTTAACAATAAAAGAAAAGTACTTGTCCGTTGTTTCAACTTGAAATACTGGAGCATTATCATTTTGAAAACCATAATAAGTGCGTGCCCATAAGTCGGTACCCCTTTCTGTAAGAATTACAACTTTATCCTCACTAATTTGTACCTGCTTTGGTTGACGTATCCATTTAGGATTGTTTTTCAAAAATTCCATCTTTTTTCTCACTTTCTTTTTAATATTTTTCTTTCGGTCTTTATTTCTTCTGCGGTGATAAAAACTACTAGCGTAAGCTAGTAGTAACCTTGTTCTAAATAATACTACCTAAAGGATAGACGTAAAGTACGGTAGAAGCAGAGCGTAAGCAAAAGGCGCTCTACCTATACTGCGGTAGAACGCCTCTGATGTTAATCCAATATTTGCTTTAGTTTATGTAATGCTTTTGCATGATAACGACGTATACTGCGTTCGCTGCAGCCTAATTTTATTGCTGTCTGCTCCTGCGTAAGTCTGGCTTCGTAGCAATAGCGTAAAACAATTTGCTCCTTGTCGGTAAGTCTTGTCATAGCCTGTTTGAGTGCCATGTTAAAGGTTGGTGCATCTAGGGGAGAATAGCCCAGATATTCCAAGGCTTTTTCCAAGGATGTTTCTTTACTGCAATAGTTCTGACTGCAGGCTGTATGCATAAGCTCATAGCGCAAATGACATTGAATAAGTCCCGGCAGATGTACAAAATCATTACCGTTATATTTTTTTATAAATTGCAAAAAGATAACCCAGGCAGTGTTGACCGCATCCTCGCCTAAAATATCGAAGATGCTTGGGTAATGACTTTCCTTGAGTATAAGCGGCTTAAAGGTTTCGCAAAGCGATTCGATAGCCTTTTCGTCTGCTGCTTGTGCAGCAAGGATCAGCTCCTTTAGTTCTTTCGGAGTGTAACGCTCCGCATTATGGATTTTGTTTGGTTGATTGGTTATTTTCGCCAGTTCCTTTCTGTGGCGGTTCGTTGACCGCGTATGGCAGAATTCTGTGCTGTACTGCATCAAGTCTTGATGTGGCTATTGTATCACAGAAAATTGGAAAGATTCATAAATGTATCAGATATGCTACATATACGTTTTCGCTGCTCTTTTTGTAATACGCTGTTAGCAAAATAGTGATATTTTGAGGTGACAGTATGCTAAAAAGACGCAGAACTTTTCAGGCGCAGGAGATTGGGGAGCTTGATTTTTCCGAGGAGCTTTTGGAGCTGGGAGTGCTGATAGGCTCGTACCGCACGGCTCGGGGCATTAAACAGGAGGATATGGCGAAGCTGTTGGGGATGTCACGCATTACGCTGAGCAGGATTGAAAACAGTTGGCTGCCTTTGACTATGGAGAATTTTTTTAAGATGGCTGCTATTTTTGAGGTGCGTCCGGAGTATTTGCTGCAGGAGCTGGCGCGGGTGACGCAGAGGAAGTGGAGCAGGAAGGGGGAGGATTGAGGAAGTTGGCTTGTTAGAACAAGTTTCGCAAGAATTAACTGAAAATGCGTGACGCTTTAATTTTTTTGTGCTAAAATAAAAATATGTACAAATGAGTCCCCCTCCGAGACAGCGCAAATAAATGCCTTGTGGAGCGGGGCAGTTACCTGGCGATTTATGTAATGTTGTAAATCTCGGGGGGCTCCTTTTTTATACATCCAAAGCAGGTTGTGATACTTGTTTCGTATTGTAAAAAGGAGTTGGAGAGATGGCAACATTTTGGAGCATTATTCAGGATATAAGAAAAAAGGCTTATACTGAACATGACAAGGGTACTCGCTTTGAAAGATTAATATGCAATTATTTAAAAACTTCCAAGAAATATGAAATTTTATTAAAAGAAGTTTGGCTATGGAATGAGTTCCCATATAGAAAAGAATTCGGTGGCAGTGATACCGGTATAGATTTGGTTGCGTTAACAAAGGATGGTCACTATTGGGCGATTCAATGTAAGTGCTATGCGGATGATACTGTTATCAATAAAGCTGCCGTAGATTCCTTTTTGTCTACCTCATCGCGTCAATTTGTTGATGATAATTTTGAGCAGCAGAGCTTTAGCAGTCGTTTGTGGTTTGCAACAAATAATAAATGGGGCAAAAATGCTAAGGAGGCTTTTGAAAACCAAAATCCTCCGGCATATATTATTAATTCGTGGGATGTGGCAGATGATGAAACTGTTGACTGGGATGAGCTTGATGCCGGTCTTTTCGGTGCTACTGCTGTAAAGAAAAGAAAAATCAGCCCTAAAAAGCATCAGGAAACAGCATTGGCAAATGCTGCCAAGTATTACAAGATACATGACCGCGGCAAGCTGATTATGGCCTGCGGTACCGGTAAAACATATACTTCCTTATGCTTAGTTGAGCAGGAAACTCAAAATAAAGGTCTGATTCTTGTTCTTGTGCCCTCTATTGCATTGATTAACCAAACCTTAAACGAGTGGCAAAGCTGTGCCAAGCATGATATTTATCCGATTTGCGTATGCAGTGACAGCACCGCATCCAGATTAAAGGATAATGACAATGCGGATAATCCTGTTGATTTGGCTATGCCGGCAAGTACTAATTATTATAGTGTTGCGCAACAGCTTGTTAATGCTAAAAAGCAGATGGAAGGCAAGGAAGGCCTTATTGTAGTATATTCAACCTATCAATCCATTGATGTTATCGGCAAGGCACAAAGATTTTTGCGTGGTGAAAAGGTTGAGGAAGATAAGCAGGAGAAGCTTTTTGATGCTTTTATTCCGGAAGAGCATGACTTCACCTTTGATTATATAATTTGCGACGAAGCACATCGCACAACCGGTGTTATTATTAACGGTAAGGATGAAAGTTCTTTTACGAAGGTACATGATAATAGTAATGTTGCCGGTAAGCATAGACTGTATATGACTGCAACACCTCGTCTTTATGCAGATAATGCCAAGAAAAGGGCTGAAGAAAATTCAGTTGTGCTTTGCTCTATGGATAACACTGATATTTACGGTGAAGAAATTTATCGTATCGGTTTCGGTGAAGCTGTTGAAAAGGATTTGCTGTCCGATTACAAAGTACTTATTTTGACTGTGCGTGAAAGCACACAGCTTCCTGCTGACCTTTTGCAGGCAGTACAAGACAAGAATCAGGAAATTAACGCTGATGATGCAGTTAAGCTCGTAGGCGTTATTAATGCTTTGTCTAAGCGTGTAGTGCCTGATCCTGATATTGTTAAATCTGTTGATCCGGCTTTGATGCATAGGGCTGTAGCGTTTTGTTCAAAAATAAGTGTATCTAAGGTAATCTCTAACAGCTTTACTAACTTTGGTAAATCTATTCAGGAAAATTTTCAGGAGGACGCACAGGAGGATACCGTTATTGCGACGGCTAAGCACATTGACGGCAGCATGAACGCAAATGAACGTAATGAGCTGGTAAACTGGCTGCGTAATGCTCCGACAGATAGTAATGAGTGTCGTATTCTTACTAACGTGCGCTGTCTTTCCGAGGGCGTGGATGTTCCGTCCCTCGATGCTGTTATTTTCTTGTCTAAACGCAATAGCCAAGTGGATGTAGTTCAATCCGTCGGCCGTGTTATGAGAAAAGCACCGGGTAAAAAATATGGCTATATCATTATCCCTGTAATCATTCCTGATGAAGGCGATCCTAATACGATTTTGGATAACAATGATAATTATGCTGTTATTTGGACTGTGTTGAATGCATTACGCGCTCATGATGACCGCTTTAATGCCTTTGTAAATAAATTAGAGCTTAACGAAAAACCTCCTACCGGTGGCGGTACTGCTATTGTCGGTGGCGGTGACGGCACATATCCCGGTGGCGAGAATACTCCGGGAGTACCTGTTAATCCTGCTCAGCTGCTGCTGTTTGATGATGAGGTACGCAAGGCGATTTATGCTAAAATGGTATTGAAGGTTGGTACTAAGCGCTACTGGGAGCAGTGGGCTGATGATATTGCCAAGATTGCCCAAAAGCATATTAACCGTATTCAGGCTGCTATCAAAGAAAACGAGGATTACAAAACAGGCTTTGAAATGTACATGGAAGGCTTGCACAAAAATATTAATCCTAATATTACCGAGCAGGCTGCTATTGAAATGCTGGCACAGCACTTTATTGCCAAGCCTGTTTTTGATGCCTTGTTTGAAAACTATTCCTTTGTTGAAAGCAACCCTGTGTCTAAATCTATGAAAAACCTGTTAGATTTGATGCAGGATGATGCTTTTGATAAAGAGCAACAGGATGTCATGGAACGCTTCTATAAGAGCGTTAAGGAACGCTGCGAGGGCATTGATAATGCTGCCGGAAAGCAAAAGGTTATCGTCGAATTATATGACAAGTTCTTTAAAAAGGCACTGGCAAAAACAGTTGAAAAGCTGGGCATTGTCTATACTCCAGTAGAAGTAGTAGATTTTATCAATCGTAGTGTTGCCGACGTATTGAAAAAAGAATTCAATCGCAGTATCAGTGACGAAAATATTCATGTTATTGATCCTTTCACAGGAACGGGAACCTTTATTACCAGGCTTTTGCAAAGCGGTTTGATTAAGCCGCAGGATATTGAACGCAAGTATAAGCATGAGCTGCATGCTAATGAGATTGTTTTATTGGCTTATTATATAGCGTCTATTAATATCGAAAATGCTTTTCATGATGTTGCCAAGCAGGAAAACGGCAGCTACACTCCGTTTGACGGTATTTGCCTGACTGATACCTTCCAAATGTATGAGGACAAGGACAACGATGTTGAACGCTTGAAATTTGCTGATGTTTTTCCGCAAAATTCTCAGCGTGTTATTGCCCAAAGTAAGGTGCCGATGCGGGTCATTATCGGCAATCCGCCGTATTCTATTGGTCAAAAATCTGCAAATGATGATGCACAAAATGAAAGCTATCCAAAATTGGAAAAAAGAATTGCTGAAACATATTCAAGAAATACGAAAGCTACTTTGCAAAGGGGGTTATATGACAGCTATGTTAAAGCTTTTCGCTATGCTAGTGATATTTTAGACGATATGGGGGGAGTAATCGGATTTGTAACTAATGCGGGTTGGTTAGATACTCAGACCATGGATGGATTGCGTAAATGCTTTGAAAAAGAATTCAGCAGTATTTATGTATACAATCTAAAAGGTAATCAAAGAACATCCGGTGAAACTTCACGTCGTGAAGGTGGTAAGATTTTTGGCAGCGGTAGCAGAGCACCGATAGCAATTACTATTCTTGTTAAAAATCCCAAAGCAAAGCAGGAAAAAGCAACGATATATTATCGTGAGGTAGATGATTATCTTACCAGAGAACAAAAGTTGGCAGCTATTACAAAACAAAAATCTGTAATGGCAAAAGGTTTTGTGCAAAATGTATTGCAACCTAATGAATTAGGAGATTGGTTAAACCAAAGGAGCGAAATATTTAATAATTATTATAAGATTGCACCAAAAAATAAATTTGATGAAGATGCTATGAGTTTCTTTTCTACTGTTGCAATTGGCGTAGCATCTAACAGGGATGCTTGGGTAACCAATTTTTCATCTGTTCAGCTAACTAAAAAAATTAATGAAATGATAAGTTTTTATAATAAAAACTTAGTTCAACATATAACAAACGAGAGCGAATTAAATATTTCTTCTAAAATAAGTTGGACAAGGTCTTTACGAAAAAGATATTCTAAAAATATTCAGTTAGATTATAATTATCAGTGTAATACGTATATTTGTTATCGACCGTTTAATAAAACAAATATATATTACGATAAACCGCTGATTGAAAGTCCAGGTGTGTGGGAAAAATTAATTCCTTCTATGAAAAAGGATAATATTGTTATATGTGTTAGCGGTCAGGGTGGGAATAAAGAAAGTACTATTACCATCTCAAAACATATTATGGATTTAAATTGTTTAGATGCTGGAACTCAATGCTTCCCTCTCTACTGGTACGAAGAAAAAGAAGAAGATGTTATGGCAGATATATTTGCTATGGCAGATGAACCGAAAGCTAAGCAGTACATTCGTCATGATGGCGTTACCGATTACATTTTGCATGAAGCAAGAGAAAAGTACAGGACTAACGCTATTACGAAAGAGGATATATTCTATTATGTTTACGGTTTCCTGCACAGCGAAGAATATCGCAAGCAATTTGCTGCAGATTTGAAAAAGATGCTGCCACGCTTGCCCTTGGTTGAAAATGCTGTAGATTTCAAAGCCTTTAGCGAAGCTGGTCGCAAATTAGCGGATTTGCATTTGAATTACGAAAAGCGACCGAAGCCGGAGCAGGTAATTGTAGAGCGTAAAGCAGATGATTATATCGTCGAAAAGATGAAATTCAAGAGTAAGCAGGATAAGAGCGTCATTATCTATAACAATCATATCACCATTAAAAACATTCCTTTGGAGGCATATGATTACGTAGTTAACGGACGCAGTGCAATCGAATGGATTATGGAACGCTATCAGGTTAAGATTGATAAAGCAAGCCAGATTAAGAATGATCCTAACGATTGGGCAAAGGAGCATAACGATCCTACATATATCCTTGATTTGCTGCTGTCTGTTATTACTGTCAGCCTTGAGACTATGAAGATAGTGAAGGGATTACCTAAAGTGGAATTTGATAAGTAAATATTGATTGCAGCGTCAAATATTGCATAGCACACCCAAAACACCAAAGGCGTTCTATCCAACTGCGGTAGAACGCCTTAATTTTATCTAATTCAATATAATTTTACGCAAACGAAAAGACCTGAGGTCCGGAGTAAAATCCGGGCTTCAGGTCTTTTTTTGTACAAAACCGCAAGCAACAAAAAAAGCCTCTCCTTGGGGAGAGGTGCCGAGCTTGTCGAGGCGGAGAGTGGTGATGACTATCAAGCGTAAAAACTGCAGTCCCCTCTCAGTCGCCCTGACGGGCGCCAGCTCCCCCAAGGGGGAGCCTTTTTCAGTAACAAAACCGCAAGCGGTAATCAGGCTTTCAAGAAGGCAGCCAGCCTCCAAAGATAACTTTACTATAACACACCAACCGGCATTTGACAAGAGTTCTGGCAACTTCGTTCTGTCCTACACCTTTCGCAAGAATTTTAATCAGCGTATTCGCCAATAAAGCAAAATCACGAATATGCCAAGAGGCAAAAGGCAGCATAGAAGAATCTTTCCACTCTATCTGCCTTTCTTCTGCCATTTCCCATATAATAGTTGATAATTATTTTCAATCGTGATATGATTATATTGGTTCCAAAGGAACTAATAATTGATTATTCTTACAAAAGAATGAAAAAGAGAGGTTTTTTAAATGACGACTGTTGCTGAAAAGTATTTACAAATTGCTAAGCTGGCGAAGGATCCTGCTAATGCAGAGGTTGTTATTGATGGTATTCTGACATTTTTCGGACTGGATTATTTTGACTTGGATTTGGGTGTTGAGTACCTGTATACTACCAAGGTGATTGACTATAAATTCAGAAGCGTGCTGCATAAGGCTGAAGACATGGACGCTATCATGGCATGGTTCAAAGAAAAAGCAGGCGTTACCGATGAGGAAATCGCTGCTGCCGAAGCTAAAGAAAAAGAATATGTTGCAGGCTGCCTGATGCTTGCTAAACAATATCTGGGTATGGGCCACTGCATCAGCGGTAAAACCTATCTGGAGCTGGCTGCCGCTAAAGGCTCCGAGGAAGCAATCGCACAGCTGAAAGACATGGAATATGCACAAGATATGTATGACCTAGGCGAGCATTATCTGGCAATGGGCCATTGCATCTGCTCCAAGACCTACTTTGAGCTGGCTGCTGCCAAAGGCTGCCCGAAGGCTGCTGCTAAGCTGAAGGACATGGAATATGCAGAAGATATGTACAAGCTGGGCGAGCATTATCTGGGCATGGGCCACTGCATCTGCGGCAAAACCTATTTCGAGCTGGCTGCTGCCAAAGGCTGCCCGAAGGCTGCCGCAAAGCTGAAGGACATGGAATATGCAGAAGATATGTACAAGCTGGGCGAGCAATATCTGGCTATGGGCCACAAAATCTGCTCCAAGACCTACTTCGAGCTGGCTGCCGCAAAAGGCTGTCCGAAAGCTGCTGCAAAGTTAGCTGAATACGAAGCATAATATAATATAGTATTTCCCGAGGCTGTCACAATTAAGTGGCAGCCTTTTTTCTTTCCCTAAAAATCCGTTCCTAAGATAGACAATCTTTGACAGTCGCTTATGGTATAATAAGCATTATAAAGATTTGACCAATATTACGTTGAAGGATAAACAGAAGGAGATTGTTATGGCAAAGTTGATTTATGTACCTCTCGGCTGCAGCCTGCGCTCGCAGCTGGCAGAGAAGCTTTCGCAGCAGCCGTTGGGCGAAGGCGTGCTGGTGCTGCCCAACCGCCTGCTGACGGACGATGTGCGCAGCAAGTACGCTAATGTAGAAACCATGGGCATGGATACCCTGGCCGGCAAGCTGATGAACCTTAACGGCGGTACCGATTACAAGGAATTGAGCCGTCGCAGTCAGGAGCTGATTGTGCAGGACATCATCGACTATATGATGGAGAACAAGCAGCTTACCGGTATGACTACGCACAAGCAGCTGGAATATTTCGGCTCGCTGGCGCATAAAACAGGCTTTGTGAAGGCCATGACCTCACTCGTAAGCCAGCTTTCGCGCTGCGGTGCCACTAAGGACGATATCTACGGCCAAATCCAAAAATCCTTTGAGGAGGATGAGCTGAAGGGCAAGGATTTGGGCGTTTGCAATTTTTATCTGCTTTATCGTCAATATCTGGAAAACAATAAATGGTATGACCTTGAGGGCAAGTATCGTCTGGCAGAGAAGATGCTGCAGAAGCAGGATTGCAAAATCCCTTGGAAGCATATCTATATCTGCGATTTCTTCAGCCTTGACCAGGTGCAGATAAACTTTTTGCAGGCTTTGGCAAAGCATGTGGATGATCTGGTAATCAGCATGAGCTATGAGGGACGCAGAGTAAGCTCCGACGAAAAGGCGAAGTATGAATCAATTACCAAGTTTATGCGCGCGAGCACGAACACCGTCAATGCGCTGAAAATTCTTGGCGCGACTGTTGCAAGCCTTGCGGCAGAGGAATTGGGACAAGCTCCGGCAGGCGTTGCTATGCGGCAGCTGCGTCACCTGGGGCATGCGCCTGCGCCTGTGCCTGCGGAGGGTGTGGAAAGCTACTGCTTTGCCTCCGATGAGCAGGAGATGCGCTGGGTGCTGAAGCGTATCAAGCAACAGCTGGCGCATGAAAAGTGTGCTGCCAATCGCATTGTTGTTGCCGTGCGCGACTTTTCCTTATACAGCGGCTTGCGCCAGCTGGCGGATGAATACGGTGTGCCGGTGAGCCTGCCGCAGACAACTACGCTGGTGTCGCAGCCGTTGGCTGTTATGCTGCGCCTGCTGCTTACTGCCGCAGGCAGGGGACGTGAGGCGGCAGCGGCCTATCTGGAGCTGATGAGCTGCGAGCTTTTGCGTCTGTTCTTTGATGTGGATGTGGAAACGGCAAGCAGCCTGCGCACGCAAACGTATTTCAAAACACGTCAGGAGGCTATGCAGAAGGCACACGAGCTGCTGGGGGATGCAACGGAGCTGTGGCAGCAGCTGGATGCTTTTATAGAAAGCACTAAGGCGGGGGCTGCCATCAGTGAATATGCCGAGCAACTGACGCAGCTTGTGCAATCGCTGCACCTGGAAGAGCGTCTGGGCAGCCTGCATAAGCAGGGCGTGCCGCTTGACTTTATTCTGGCCTGCCTGCGCAGCAAGGATGCTGTGCTGAAGGCTGTGCAGCAGCTTGTGCGTGATTACGAGGTTGCGAAAAACAGTGACTGTAAGCTGACGCTGAGCCAATGGAACAGCCTGCTGCAGGAGGCTTTGGGACAGGTGCAGCTTACTCTGCGCTTCGGCCGCAGGGACGGCGTACTCTTTACGGAGGTTGGCAACGTACAGGGTCTGAGCTTTGACAGCGTGTATATTATGGGCCTGCGCGAGGGCGAATTCCCGCAGGCTAAAAACGAAAACTGGATTTATAACGATACGGAGCGTAAGCAGCTGGCGGATGCAGGCTATGATTTGCCCACGGTTGGCTCCTCCTTTGATGAGGATGCCTATTTCTTTGCTCAGGCTGTGTGTGCGGCGCAAAAGGAGCTCATCCTCACTTGGCATGAGGATGTAGGCGAAAGCCTGGCCAGCAGCTATCTGGAGGAAATCTGGAAGCTGTTTTTGCAGCCGGGAAGTGAGGGCAAGCGTCTGGACAAGGACTATGTGAAGGCACAGACGCTGCCTGATTTCGGCGTTGCTTCGGCGGAGGAGGCGTACAGCGACAAGCGCTTTGCTGCTGCGGATTTGCCGAAAATAGCAGAGCTCAGCGGGCAAAAGGCTCCCTCTGCGGAGCAGCAGCTGGCAGCCAAAGCGGATATTCTGCGTAAGGCACAGCAGCCGGAATATAACGGCAATTTGCAAAATTCCCTGCCGACGAAGCTGCTGCGTAAGCAAATCGGCAGCCGCTTCAGTGCGAGCAGGCTGGAGGCTTATGCTGCCTGCCCCTTCCGCTTTTTGGCAGAGAATGTGTGGCTGGCGCAGGCGGCGGAGGAAGCGGATGATTTGCTGCAGCCGCGGGATGCCGGTGATATTCTGCACCAAACGCTGAAGAATTTTGTCGAGCCTTATCTTGGCAGCAAAATTATCGACGAATCTATGGAAGACCTGACGGAGGAGCTGGAGGCAGTCTTTGAGGATGTCTGCACTGCTGCTCGCAATGATTGCAGCAGCACCGTTGCTTCCGTAAACGAGGATATCTGGCAGGTAGAAAAGCAGCGCCTCTGGCGTATGCTGGTGCGCTGGCTGCGCTTTGAATATGCGGACCAGCAGCGTTGGGGTGCCTTTACGCCACAGGCCGTGGAATGGGATTTCAGCTCCAAAAACGGCAAGCCCTTGTACCTGACGCTCAGTGACGGCAGTGATGTATCGCTCATCGGCAGAGTTGACAGAATCGACAGTGACGGCGAGCATGCCTTTATCACGGACTATAAAAGCGGCACTCCTCCCACAGGCAGTGCGATGGAGCAAGGACTTGACCTGCAGCTGCCGGTGTATCTGCTGGCGGTGGCGGCGCTTTCCAAGGAGCAGCTTGCAGTCAGCGGCGGCTGCTATTATTCGCTGAAGGAGGGCAAGCGCAAAAGTGCCTTTTTGCTGGAAAGCGTGGGCAACAGCGACTTGCCGTATAAAAAGCCGAAGAACGCCGCAGAGCTGACCTGGGATAGCTTTAAGCAGGAAAAGGAGCAGCTGCTGAAGGATTATATAGAAAGAATTTATGCAGGCGATTTTACATTGGCAGGCTGCAGACGCTGCGATGTATATTGCCCGTTACACGATATTTGCCGTGTGCAGCTGGTGAGCAGTGACGGCGGACAGGGAGGCGAGAGCGATGAGTAAGAACCCTACACCGGAGCAGGCTTTGGCGATAAATACGATTAAAAGCAATGTTTCGCTGCTCGCCGGTGCCGGCAGCGGTAAAACCTATGTGCTGATGAAGCGCTTTGTGCAAATTTTGCGCGCGGATTTGAGCGTTAATCCCACGAATATTGTGGCGATAACCTTTACGCGCAAGGCTGCCGACGAAATCAAGGGGCGTGTACGTCAGGCTGTAGGCGAATGTGTGGAGCAGGCGCAGACTGATTTGGAAAGACTGCGCTGGCAGGAGCATCTGCAGAAGGTGGAGAGTGCGCCGATAAGTACGATTCACAGCCTGTGCAGCCGTATTTTGAGAGATAACCCGGTAGAAACACAGCTTGATCCGGAATTTACGATTTTAGAGGATTTTGAAGCGCAGGACTTTTTTAAAGAAACGCTGCAGCAATATTTACGCAAAAATATCAAGGAAAACGCTGCCCTGCGCAGGCTGGTGCAGACCTACGGCGTTAACAGCTTTGTTAATCAGGTTACGGCGCTGGGGGACAAGCTCTCGGAGCTGGTGCGTGAAGATAATCTGGCAGAGCCTTATCTTAAGGCGAAGGAAGAACTGCCGGTCCTGCAGCAGAAGCTGTTTGCTGCTGTGCGCGAGGTAATCGAAGCGCGCGAAGCTTTGGGGGCAAAGACTAAGGGACGCCAGACCTTGACGGAGGCAGCAGGACTGCTGGACGAAATGCAAAAGCAGCTGCTGGCGCCGGAGCCGGATTGCTCCCTGTTGGATGCGTCGGGCGTTGTTAAGGTTAGCGGCAAGGCGTTGGCAGCGGAGCTGACTAATTTAAAAAATCTGCGTCAGGAGCTGAACCATGTACTTTTGAACGCCAAGGGCTGCGATTTAGTGCAGGATTGGCTCGCCGTGCTGCAGGAGTTTTATGCCTGCCTGAGCGCACGCAAGCAGGAAAATAATATCCTGTTTAATGATGATCTGGATTTGCTGGCCATCGAGCATTTGCAGAAGAATGAGGCGCTGCGGCAAAAGTATCAGGAGCGCTATAAATATATTATGGTAGATGAGTTTCAGGACACCAACGAACGCCAGCGTCAGCTGATTTATCTGCTCTGCGGTAACAAGCTGGACGGCAAGAATAATCTTTTTATCGTCGGTGATGTGAAGCAGTCTATTTATCGTTTCCGTCATGCCGATGTCAGCGTCTTTAATAAGGTAAAAGAGGATATTGCGCAAAATGCGGGCAAAAACCTTGGCATGAAAACCAACTTCCGCAGCACGCAAAGCATTGTCGAAAGCTGCAATACCGCCTTTTGTCAGATGATGGATTTGCCGAAGGAGGAAATCTGCCTGGAGCATCACGAGGGTGCTAACACCGGCGGCGCTAAGGTTTGCCTGCTGCAGGTGCCGTATAAATCCAAGGATGATGACCTGGGCGCTAAAGAGGATAAATGGCAGAAGGAGGCAGAGGCAATCGCTGCCTATCTGCAGCAGGAGCTGCCCAAGGTTGAGCCGCAGCTCAGGCCGGGAGCAAGCAAGGCTATTTTGCTGCGCGCAATGACGCATTGCGAAATTTTGCGCCAGACGCTGCAAGGCTACGGCATAAATTGCGTAGTAGTCAAGGGCAAGGGCTTTTATGAGCAGCAGGAGGTTCTGGATATTCTGAATCTGCTGGCTGCGCTGCACAACCGTTACGCAAGCCTGGAGCTGGCAGGTGCTTTGCGCTCCAACTATTTCGGTTTGGATGATGCAACGCTGACGCAGCTCTTTTGGCAGACCGAAAATGACAAACCGCTGTGGGATGTACTGCAGGCTGTCGGCAGCGGTGAGCTGCAGCTGAACCTGCAGCCGGAGCAACAGGCGCTGGCTATGCATGCTACCGAACGCATACACAGCCTGCGTCAGGCAGCAGCGCTGATGGCGCTGCCGGAGCTGTTCGCACAGCTTTGGGACGAGCTGAAGCCGGAATTCGTTCTGTCGCAGCAGGAAAACGGCCCCAGCAAGCTGGCCAATGTCAAAAAGCTGCGCCGCCTGGCACAGCAGTATTGCCAGACGAAGCAGGCTTCGCTGGCGGAATGGCTGCAAAACGTTAAGGATTTGCGTGCAAGTAGCAGCAAGGAGCCTGCTGCTACCGTACAGGCCGATGATGCACTGCAGATTATGACGATACATAATTCCAAAGGCTTGGAATTCGATCTGGTTATTTTACCGCAGTTAGATAAATCAGTGAAGGGCGATACCGCATCTATCAAATATTTGCCCGGTAAGGAAGGCGAGCAGGGGCTTTTGGGCATTAAGGTGCCCGATAAGGAAATGCAGCTGCAAAACAGCGGTGTTTACGAGCAGGCGAAAACGCGCGACAGTGAGCTGGAGGAAGAAGAAAGCAGACGTCTGCTTTATGTTGCGATGACGCGTGCTCAAAAGCAGCTTTTAATGGTCGGTACGGTGGCGGAAGAAAAGCTGCCGGAGGCTGGTATCGGCCTGCCTTCCGCCAAGGGCTGGTGGCAGCAGCTGCAGGCAGTATACGAGGCTGACTGGGAAAAGCAGGAAAGCAGCTGTCCATGGGTACGCCTTTTGTGTGCCGATGCTTTAAGCCCGGCTGTTGCGCAGCAGGGCGAGCAGCAGCAACTGGTGCTGGAACCGTTGGCATTGGCACCGCTGCCTGCCTACGCAGCCTGCGGCCGTACCTGCTTTACCGCAAGTGCGCTGCAGACGTATCTGCATTGTCAGCGTCAATATTACTACCAGCAGGTTTTGGCAGTACCTGAGCTGGAGCAGACAGTTGCCGGAGAGCAGGCGCACGAGCTGCCGGCAAGTGTAACCGGCAGTATTGTGCACAAAGCGCTGGAGCTGTATAATGGCTATAATGCGGAGGCTGTTTTTGCCATTGCGTTGGATGAATTTGCTCCCGGCGCTGCAGCAACACAGGCCAAGAGTATGTTTGATGCTTATATTGTCAGCGATTTGTATAAAGTGTTGCCCAAAAAGCAGAAGCGTGAATTAGAATTTGTACAGCCTCTGCAGCAGGAGCTGGCGGCTGAGGGCGTAATCGATTTGCTGGCCTTTGACGAAGATGATAAGATGATTATAGTGGACTATAAAACAGGTACGCCGCCGGAGCCTGACGAGGTGAAGCTGGGCTATGCTTATCAGCTGGCGCTGTATAAGGATGCTGCGGAAAAGCTGTACCCCGGCAAAAGAGTTGTGCGCGCCGAGCTGCACTTTCTGCAGAACATGAGCATCTGGCAGCTGCCGTTGGATAAATCGTACCTGCAGGAGGCAGTAGGGCTGTGCGAGGAAATCAGCGGTAAGGGCGAGGAGGACGATTTCTCCTGCATCTGCAATGACAGCTGTGCTTACTGTCACTATGCATATCTGTGTCCGCAAAAGAATAAAGAATAGGTGATATAATGGAGATTTTTGCTAAATTGGAAAGCTGGGATTATCTGGCGGCGGCCATGCTGCTGTTTTCCGCATGGCTGCTGTTGGGCGGTATCGGCCGTTTGCAGAAGAGCGACCCGGAGCGCGTGGATGTGAAAAAGCTGCGCATCCGTGCCTGCGGTGGTTTGGTTGCGGGCGCTTTGTATCTGGCCTGCCGCTATCTGCAGCTGTAATATTGCCGGCAGTTAAACTTGCGTGCGGCTTTCATTAAGGTATATAATATGCTTATATCTTAAACTACTACGAGGTGACTGTAATGATAAACAAAACAAGATTGATTGATGAATTTATAGAGTTGGTAAGCGTTCCCTGTCCCAGTAAGGATGAAAAGCAGGAAGCAGAGCTGATTATGGCGAAGCTGCGCGAGCTTGGTCTGGAGCCGGAGATGGATAAGGCACACGAAAAAACCGGCGGTACCTGCGGTAATGTGTGGGCCTATGTAAAGGGCACTGTGCCGAATGCTCCGAAGCTGCTGTTTGAAGCGCACATGGATTCCGTAGCACCGACAACCGGCACCAAGGTTGTCCGCAAGGATGGCGTGCTGTACAGCGACGGTACCACAACTCTGGGCGGTGACGACAAGGTTGGCGTTGCTGCCATGCTGGAGGCGGTACGCGCACTGAAGGAGGATGGCGTAGCTCACGGCGACGTGCAGCTGTGCTTTACCGTCAGCGAGGAAATCGGCTGTTTGGGCGTAGTAAACATGGACCAAAGCTGGATTAAGGCCGATTACGGCTATTGCATGGATATCGGCGGCGCACCGGGTGAAATTACCTACGCTGCACCGAAGCTGTACGATATTTATGTAACCGTTAAGGGCAAGGCTGCCCATGCAGGCATTGCTCCGGAAGAAGGCGTCAATGCGATTATGCTGGCGGCGGACGCTCTGTCCAAGCTGCCTGCTTACGGTCGTCTGGACAGCGAAACTACCTTTAACATCGGCATGTTCAATGCAGGTGTAGGCACCAACATCGTTTGCCCGGAGGCTAAATTTGTCATTGATATGCGCTCTCTGAACGTACCGCGTCTGGAAGCACTGAAGGATTCCACCATCGCTCTGATTAAAGAGGCTGTTGAGGCCGGCGGCGGTCAGGTTGAATTCGACGTAGTGGAAGGCTGTCCTGCTGTGGAGCTGAACAAGGACCACGAATGCATTAAGCTGGCAGCACGCGCTGCGGAAACACTGGGCTTCCCGGTAGAGCTGAAAACAACCGGCGGCTGCAGCGACGGCAACTATCTTTGCGGCTACGGCCTGCCCTGCGGTTTGTTGGCAACCGGCATGAGCAATGTGCATACTACCGCGGAATATCTGAAGGAAGAGGACCTGTACAACACTGCACGCTGGACCTACGAAATTATCAAAGAGGCAGCGAAGTAAATCATACTGTTCACGTATAGTTTTCTTGACTGGAAGAAAATTTGACGCTATAATAAAAGCAACTTCATAATGTAACCTTTGGGGCAGGGTGTAATTCCCGATCGGCGGTAAAGTCCGCTAGCGCAGCAGCGCATGAACCGGTGTGATTCCGGTACCGACAGTATAGTCTGGATGATAAAAGGTGGCAAAACTGTATTTTTTACCGCATAAGGGCTCCTTAGGTCTTTATGCGGTTTTTTATATTACTGGAAGGTGATATTTTGGCAAGAATGACAGATGAAGCATATATGCAGCGGGCCTTGGAGCTGGCGCTGCAGGCAGAAGGCAATACCAGTCCTAACCCGATGGTTGGCTGTGTGATTGTGGATGCCGAAGGCAATATTGTGGGTGAGGGCTATCATCATAAGGCCGGCGAACCGCATGCTGAGGTCAATGCCTTGGCGGAGGCTAAGCAGATGGCTCAGGGTGCAACGGCCTATGTAACGCTGGAGCCCTGCTCCCATTACGGACGCACCGGTCCCTGCTGCGTAGCCTTGGCACGTGCGGGCATCGGCAAGGTTGTGGTGGCCTGCCTTGATCCTAACCCCAAGGTTGCGGGACAGGGCCTGGAATATCTGCGCCTGCAGGGTATCGAGGTTGTTACCGGCGTATGCGAAAAAGAAGCACAGCGCCTGAATGAACGCTTCTTTACCTGGATTACGAAGCAGCGTCCGTTTATTACTTTAAAATACGCTATGACACTGGATGGCAAGATTGCCACGGCAACGGGCGACAGCAAATGGATTACCGGCGAGGAGGCACGTACCTTCGCACACCGCCTGCGCAAGCAGCATGACGCTGTACTTGTCGGTATCGGCACCGTACTGGAGGATGACCCGGAGCTGACTACCCGTCTGGTGCGCGGCAAAAATCCGGTGCGCGTGGTGCTCGACAGCAGCCTGAAGATTTCGCTGATGGCAGCAGTTCTGAATCCGCTGGCGGATACGATTATCTTTACCGGTTTGGATTCCGATATCGTTAAGGCGGAAGCGCTGGCTGCTCTGCCTAACTTAGAGGTGGTACGTCTGCCGTTGGCTGACGGCGTGCTGCCTGTGGCACAGGTGGTGCAGGCTTTGGCCGAGCGCGGTATTACCAGCCTGTTGGTAGAAGGAGGCAGTGCGATTCACGGTGCCTTCTTTGATGCAGGCCTTGCTGACAGAGTGTGCGCCTTTGTAGCGCCCAAGCTGATTGGCGGTGCTGCCGCTCTGCCGCCGGTCGGCGGTGCAGGCAGCAGCCTGGTGGAAACAGGCTGGCAGCTGACAGAGGTCGAGATGGAAAAATTGGGCAGTGATGTACTTATAACAGGTCTGGTGCCGGAGCTGGATAAGCAGGAGCTGCCGAAGGAGGCTGAATAATGTTTACAGGATTGGTAGCCGAGCTGGGCACGGTGCAGAAGCTGGCGCAGCAGGGGGAATCATATCACCTGACAGTGGCTGCGGCGAAGGTACTGCAGAATTTGAAAATCGGTGACAGCGTTGCCGTCAACGGCGCCTGCCTGACGGTAGTAAGCATGGATGACACAGCCTTTACCGCTGATGTGATGCCGGAAACCGTGCGCCTGACCAATATCGGCAGCCTGCATGCCGGCGACAGGGTAAATCTGGAGCGCACGCTGCGCCTGTGCGACGGCCTTGACGGACACATTGTCAGCGGACACGTGGAGGGACTGGGCGTAATTGCAAGTCGCAGACCGGAGGGCATTGCGATGGTAGTGACTGTCAACACACCGCCGGAGCTTTTGAAATATATCATCAAAAAGGGCAGCATTGCGATTGACGGCATCAGTCTGACGGTGACGCAGGTTACGGAAAGCAGCTTTTCCGTATCGCTGATTCCGCACACCGCCAAGGAAACAACACTTGGCTTTAAGGATGTGGGCGACAGCGTAAATCTGGAAACAGATATTATAGGTAAATATGTAGAGCAAATGTTAAAATTTAACCCCAAGCAGACGCAGGAGCCTGCTTTAAATAAAAATATGCTGCTGGAGAATGGGTTTATCTGAGCAGCGACAAAGAGGTAGAAAATGGAAAAGTTTAAGTATAATACAATTGATGAAGCTATCGCTGCGATTAAAGCAGGTCAGATGGTATTGGTAACCGATGACGAGGACCGCGAAAACGAAGGCGACCTGATTATGGCAGCCGAGCTATGCACTCCCGAGGCTATTAACTTTATGGCTAAGGAAGCACGCGGACTTATCTGCATGCCGGCAGACAGCGAGGTTATGGACAAGCTGCAGTTCGGCGCTATGGTAACACACAACACCGACAATCACGAAACAGCCTTCTCTGTTTCTATTGATCATGTTGATACCACCACCGGTATTTCCGCTTACGAGCGCGCATATACCATGAAAAAATGCGCTGAGCCCGGTGCACAGCCGAGCGACTTCCGCCGTCCGGGCCACGTTTTCCCGCTGCGCGCACGCAAGGGCGGTGTACTGGTGCGCACCGGTCACACCGAAACCACTGTTGATTTGTGCAAGCTGGCAGGCCTGCAGCCGGTAGGCATCTGCTGCGAGATTATGAATGATGACGGCCATATGGCGCGCACTCCTGATTTAATCGAGTTCGCCAAAAAGCATAAGCTCGTTTTCATCACCGTTGCCGAGCTTGTTGCTTATCGCAAGGCACACGAAAAAATGGTGCATCGTGCAGCGGAGGCTGCACTGCCGACTAAATACGGCAATTTCCGCATTATTGCATACGAAAACGATTTGGATAACCTTTGCCATGTTGCCATTGTTAAAGGTGATGTTGCCGGTAAAAAGGACGTGCTCGTGCGTGTACACAGCGAGTGTCTGACCGGTGATGCCTTCGGCAGCCTGCGCTGCGACTGCGGCGATCAGCTGGCAACCGCTCTGAAGATGATTGAAAAGGAAGGCTGCGGCGCAGTTGTTTACATGCGTCAGGAGGGCCGCGGTATAGGCCTGGCCAACAAAATCCGTGCTTATGCACTGCAGGATCAGGGCCTTGATACCGTTGAGGCGAACGTTCGCTTGGGCTTTGCTCCCGACCTGCGCGACTATGGCATGGGTGCACAGATTCTGGCAGACCTCGGACTCACCAGCATCCGCCTGATTACCAATAACCCCGCAAAACGCATCGGCCTCTCCGGCTATGGCATCACCATCACCGACCGTGTGCCCATCATCATGGAGCCTAACGAATACAACGAACACTATCTCGACGTTAAAGAAGAGAAAATGGGCCACAAGCTGCACGAATGCTGTGGCTGCTGCAAGCACTAAGCAATATATAGGCGTGCAAGCGTTATAATTAACAATTATCACACCACCCTAGGCGCTGCGCAGACCGGAACGGACGACGGCCCCGCAAGAACACCGATGTTCTGCGAACATCGCTCGTAACGGACAGGCACAGGGATTTTTCGCTGGAGTGTTGACGGAGCCTGCGGCAGAACAACACGCAAAAATCAGCGACGTGAAAAATTCTGCGAATCCAGTCGCCGGAATCCGGCGAAGCAGCACTGCAGGGCGTTTTTTGGATACTTTTTGCCGCCCTGGGCAAAAAGTATCAATAATGCAAACCATACTTACAAGTGAAAAATAACGTAAAATATATAACAAACTTTTAGGAGGAACAAACCATGAAAACCTTAGAAGGAAAACTCACCGCCAAAAACATGAAAATCGCCATCGTCGTAGCCCGCTTCAACGAATTCATCACCAGCAAACTCCTCAGCGGTTGCATCGACTGCCTGATCCGCCACGAAGCAGCTGACGAAGACCTCACCGTAGCTTGGGTACCGGGCGCCTTCGAAATCCCCATGGCAGCAAAAAAACTCGCAGAAAGCGGCAAATACGACGCAGTAATCTGCTTAGGCGCAGTAATCCGCGGCGCAACCCCGCACTTTGACTATGTATGCGCCGAAGCCTCCAAAGGCATCGCTCAGGTAAGCATGCAAACCGGCGTACCAGTAGCCTTCGGCGTACTCACCACCGAAAACATTCAGCAGGCTGTAGAACGTGCAGGCACCAAGGCCGGCAACAAGGGCGTAGACTGCGCAATGACCGCAATGGAAATGGTAAATCTCTTCAAAGAAATGTAACATTTTCACCGCTTGCCTTTTTGACTATTATGATTTATAATTGACATTGTGGAAGAGCTGATAACAGGCTGTTCCCCATGCATGAAATTTGCAAGCCCGCTAGCAGTAGTTTAGTGGGCTTGTTTTATTAAGCAAGTAAAATTTTTGCCGTAAGGCAGGATTGTGAGGCAGATATTATGGAAGATGTTTTGACAAAGGCTACGGCCGACGGTGTACGCATTTATGCATTATGCACCACTAATCTGGTACAGGAAGCAGCTAAAAAGCACGGCTGCTCCCATCTGGCAAGCGCTGCTCTGGGACGTGCGATGAACGGCGCGCTGCTGCTGGCCGCAACAATGAAGGATAACGAGCGCATCAGCCTGCGTCTGAAGGGCGACGGCCCTTTGGGCGAGGTAGTAGCAGATGCCGAAGGCAGCACAGTGCGTGGTTATGTAGAAAACCCCGATGCATTTTTGCCCCTGAAAAATGGCAAGCTGGATGTCGGCGGCGGCATCGGCGCGGGTAATATTATAGTAACGCGTTATCTGCAGAATGCAGAGCCCTTCACCGGCTACTGCGAGCTGCAGGACGGCGAAATCGCCAGCGACCTGACCAAATACCTCTATGTATCCGAACAGACACCGACAAGCGTTGCTCTGGGCGTATTGGTTGACAAGGACGGCAACGTAACCGCATCCGGCGGCTTCTTTATTCAGGCTATGCCGGGCTGCACCGACGAGGTTCTGGAAAAGCTGGAAAACAACGTTAACCTGACTCCGTATGTAACCCAGCTGCTGGAAATCGGTTATACTCCGCAAAAGATGATAGAAATTCTCGGCCGCGGTCTGGACGTTGATATTAAAGAAACCATTCCCCTGAGCTTCAAATGCCGCTGCAGCCGTGAGCGCATTCTGGCGGCTCTGGGCAGCCTTGATATGAAATCTCTGGAGGAGCTGGCGCAGGACAAAACAACGGAAGCACACTGCGAATTCTGCAACAGCACCTATGAATATACTCAGGATGAAATCAAGCACCTGCTGGAAGAAAAGGAAAAGCAGGCACAGCTGGAGGCTGCTAAACAGAATATCAAATAACAAAACTTTTCTTGACAAAAGAAACTTTTGTTTGTATAATAAAGGCAGTGAAGCGATTAAATTTATATATTAGGAGGCAGGCAGATGGACGCAGATAAAAAGAAAGCTTTAGACATGGCTATGCACCAGATTGAAAAGGATTTTGGCAAGGGCAGCATTATGATGCTGGGCGAAGCAAGTGCTAAAATGAATATAGAGGTTATCCCTACAGGCGCTTTATCCCTGGATATTGCTCTTGGTGTCGGCGGTATTCCGCGCGGACGTGTTATTGAGATTTACGGTCCCGAATCTTCCGGTAAAACTACCGTTGCTTTGCATATGATTGCCGAAGCTCAGAAGATGGGTGGCTATGCGGCATTTATCGATGCGGAGCATGCACTGGATCCGGAATATGCCCGTCATCTGGGTGTAGATATTGACGATCTGCTGATTTCTCAGCCGGATAACGGCGAACAGGCATTGGAAATTGCTGACGCACTGGTACGCAGCGGCGCTATTGATATTATCGTTATCGACTCCGTTGCAGCTTTGGTTCCGCGTGCCGAAATCGAAGGCGAAATGGGTGATTCCCACGTAGGCCTGCAGGCACGTCTGATGAGCCAGGCTCTGCGTAAGCTGACAGGTCTGATTTCCAAATCCAAATGTGCTACTATTTTCATCAACCAGATCCGTGAAAAGGTTGGCGTTATGTTCGGTAATCCGGAAACCACTACCGGTGGCCGTGCACTGAAATTCTACTCTACCGTCCGTATGGATGTACGCCGTATCGACACGCTGAAAAACGGCAACGATGTTATCGGCAGCCGTACCCGCGTTAAGGTTGTCAAGAACAAGGTAGCACCTCCGTTCAGACAGGCTGAGTTCGATATTATGTATGGCAAAGGCATTTCTCATGAGGGCTGCCTTGTTGATCTGGGCGCAGACCTTGATATTATCAACAAGAGCGGTGCCTGGTATTCCTACGGTGATATCCGTTTAGGTCAGGGCAAGGAAAAGGTTAAAGACTTTTTGCGTGAAAATCCGGAAATTGCCCAAGAAATCGAAGCTAAAATCCGCGCAGTGACGATTGCCAAGAGCGATAATAAGGAAGCAGCTGAGGAGCCGTTGCAGGATGTGGAGTCGATCTTTAAGGAATAAGAAAAAGGAAGAAGGCTTTACCGGCGCGCAGCAGGTTTATGACTGCGCGCTGGATTTATTGTCCTACCGTGATTACAGTCATAAGGATATGGTGGAGCGCTTGCAGCGCAAGGGTGCAACTAAGTCACAGGCGCTGGAGGCGGTGGCCAAGCTGGAGGATTACGGCCTACTGAACGAGGAGCGTTACGCCCAAAGGGTGTACGAAGCATGGCTGGCCAAACGCTATTACGGCAGACAGCATCTGCAGCTGGAGCTGACCAAGCGCGGCATACGCCCGGACGTGGCTGCGGAAATCATGGAACGCTTTACGCCTGATATTGAAGAGCAGCAGGCGGAGAACGCAGCGCAGCTTTTCGTGCAGCGCAATCAGCGCAAGCTAACAGCAGAAACTGACAACAAGAAAATATATGCGGCTGCGGGACGCTTTATGGCGGCTCGAGGCTTTTCATCAAGATATGTGCACATTATATTGGGTAAATTGCATTTTTCAGACAATATATAGCGGTTAAACTTGACAATTTTGTTAAATATACACTATAATGTAGTTATCCAATCGTGTTAATATCTACGATTTTCACGAGGCGACGCGTAAAGCGGTTGCCTTATTTTTTGCCCTATTTCAGAATAGATAATACAGTGATTTATTATAGATTCAACGGAATAAGGACATCTATAGCAGACGCAAACAGGCGCCTGCTGTTACTATGCAAAAAAATCTTGGAAAAATCTACATTTAGGAGGTGAGGACGATTTTAGAAATTATCGGTACAGCTGTTGTTGTTGGTCTGGCCGGCGGTGCGGTAGGTTATCTGGTTCGCAAAAATGTTGCTGAAGGTAAAATTGCTACTGCAGAAGAGCAGGCTATCCGTATTGTACAGGATGCGGAGCAGACCGGCGAAGCAAAACGCAAAGAAATCATGATGGAGGCTAAAGAAGAAATCCATCGTCTGCGTTCCGAAATGGAGCGTGAAAATAAAGACAGACGTAACGACCTGCAGCGTCAGGAGCGTCGTCTGCTGCAAAAAGAAGAAAATCTGGACCGCAAAATCGAATCCTTCGAACGCAAAGAAGAAAAGCTGGCTTCCAAGGAACAGCGCCTGAACGCTGCTCAGGAGAAGGCTGAGGCAATGCTGGAAAAACGTCAGGTTGAACTGGAGCGTATTTCCGGACTGACCAGTGACGAAGCAAAGCAGGAGCTGCTGCAATCCCTCGAGGACGAGGTTAAGCACGAATCTGCTATGATGGTTAAGGATCTGGAGCAACAGGCTAAGGATGAGGCTGACCGCAAGGCAAGAGAAATTATCTCCCTGGCAATTCAGCGTTGTGCAGCAGACCATGTAGCGGAAACCACCGTTTCCGTAGTAGGCCTGCCTAACGATGAAATGAAGGGCCGCATTATCGGTCGTGAAGGCCGTAACATCCGTACTTTGGAAACCCTTACCGGCATCGATTTGATTATCGATGATACTCCGGAGGCTGTTATTATTTCCGGCTTCGATCCGGTACGCCGTGAGGTTGCCCGTATCGCTCTGGAAAAATTGATTAATGATGGTCGTATTCATCCGTCCCGCATTGAGGAAATGGTTGAAAAGGCACAAAAAGAGGTTGAGCAGAAGATTAAGGAAGCCGGCGAACAGGCTACCTTTGCTGTCGGTGTGCATGGTCTGCACCCCGAACTGATTAAGCTGCTGGGCCGCCTGAAATATCGTACCAGCTATGGTCAGAATGTCCTGAACCATTCTGTTGAGGTTGCCAACCTTGCAGGTGTAATGGCTTCTGAGCTTGGTGTTGACGTTGTTCTGGCTAAGCGTGCCGGCCTGCTGCATGATATCGGCAAGGCTATCGACCATGAAATGGAAGGCTCTCACGTTGAAATCGGCGGCGAAATTGCCAAGAAGTTCCGTGAGTCCGACCTGATTGTCAATGCTATTTTGGCGCATCATGGCGACTGCGAGCCTAAGAGTGTTGAAGCTGTTCTGGTATCTGCCGCTGACGCAGTATCTGCTGCCCGCCCGGGTGCAAGACGCGAAACTCTGGAAAGCTATCTGAAGCGTTTAACTCGATTGGAAGAAATTTCTGAGTCCTTTGAGGGCGTTGAAAAATGCTATGCCGTACAGGCTGGCCGCGAAATCCGCATTATGGTTAAGCCGGATGTTATCGATGATGCTTCCGCTGTGCTTCTGGCACGCGATATCTCCAAGAAGATTGAAGCTGAAATGGAATATCCCGGTCAGATCAAGGTTGTTATTATCCGCGAAACCCGTGCTGTTGATTACGCAAAATAACGAAATTCATAAAAGAGCTGCTTTTGCAGCTCTTTTTTTGTGTCTTAGCAGGATTATAGTGATTGCTGTCGAATATATATACTTGGAATTTTTTTGACAGGTGCGCCGGCTGCGGTCGGTGCTGAAAAGGGAATGCCGGTGAGAATCCGGAGCAGTCCCGCTACTGTAAGCGGAGCCCAGGCAATTATGTCACTGACGCAAGTTGGGAAGGCGCTGAGGGCGATGAAGCTAAGCCAGGAGACCTGCCTGTTACGAAGCTTGGAGCCTACGGGAGATAGGCTGGCTTTGGTATGCGTAAATATAGAATTTTTGGCTGCAGCTGCATTTTGTGAATCTCCCGCAAGGGAGCTTTTTTCATATATGCATAAAATAAAAAGCATGCAGCTTACAAAAACGAAGGGAGGTTATAAAATATGCCTGGAAAAATTATTATGGTTACCGGTGGAGCACGCAGCGGTAAAAGCGAATTTGCCGAACGCTATGTATTGCATTATTCTCCCAAATGCGATTACGTTGCTACGGCAGAAATCTTAGATGAGGAAATGGCGGAGCGCGTGCGTCTGCACCGTCAGCGTCGTGATGCGCGTTGGATTAATCACGAAGCGCCTTATCATGCCGAGCGTACCCTTGAAGCACTGTCACCGGAAACAGGAGCGGTTCTGTTTGACTGCCTGACTGTTTATATGTGTAACCTGCTTTATGGCAAGGATGCGCCGGAGGGTGAATTCCTGGAGCGCTGTCAGGTAGTATTTGATGAAATTGACAAGGTGCTGGCAGCAGCACGTAATTGCGGCAAAATCGTTGTCTTTGTTACGAACGAGGTGGGCAGCGGTATTGTGCCGGATAATCAGATGGCGCGTGAATACCGTGACCTTGCCGGTTGGGTTAACCAGCGTGTGGCCAATGAGGCTGACCATGTTTATTATTGTGTGGCAGGTCAGGCTGTAGACGTAAAAAAATTGGCTTTTAAATTTGAGGATGAAGGAGAATAACGACTGATATGGAGAAAATCATGATACCTGCCCTGGATGAAGAACGTATGCAAGAAGTACGGGCAGGTTACGCTAAGATAGACAAGCCGGCAGCCAACTTGGGCAAGCTGGAGGATATGGTTGTAGACCTTGCAGGTATGCTCGGCAAGGATTTACCGGATAAATTAAAGACGGCGATGGTTCTGATGTGCGGTGACCACGGTATTGCCAAATACGGTGTCAGCGCTTATCCGCAGGAGGTTACGCGCCAGATGATTAACGGCTATATGCGCGGTACTGCCGGAGCCACCGTGCTGGCACGTCATGCGCACGCCGATGTTTTCGTCTGCGATGTAGGCACTGCCTTTGATTTGAGCGATTTGCCAAAGGTTTATCAAAAAAAGGTGGCTTGGGGAACAAATGACTTCACCCAAGGTCCCGCTATGACTCGTGATCAGGCCGAAAAGGCTCTTGCCGTTGGCATGGAAATGGCTGATATGTGTATCGACCAAGGCTATAATATGCTTTACACCGGTGAAATGGGTATCGGCAATACAACCTCTACCTCCGCTATTGCCAGCGCCTTTCTGGGACTGGACCCGCAGCTGACGGTCGGCCGCGGCAGCGGTATTAATGACGAACGCATGAAGATTAAGCGTCAGGTTGTTATCGACGGCCTGGCTAAAAATATGCCGAAGCAGGGTGATGCGATGGACATTCTCTGCAAGGTAGGCGGCTATGACCACGCAGGTCTGGCCGGTGTTATTATCGGCGCAGCCCGCCGCCGTGTACCGACAATGGTTGACGGTGTCAATGCCACGGCTGCAGCACTGCTGGCCTACGGCCTCTATCCGCAGTGCCGCGATTATATGCTTTGCTCGCATCTGAGCAGCGATATTTCCCACAAGAAAATGCTGGAGCTGATGCAGCTTTATCCGATTGTGGATGCCGGTATGCGCCTGGGTGAGGGCACCGGTGCTTCTCTGGCTATTGTTGTGCTGCAGGCAGCGATGGATGTGTATAATCATTTAAGCAGGTGATGTGATGCGTGATTTTGTAACTTGTCTGGAATTTTTGACCAGAATCCGCTTTTCCAACCGCACGGACTGGCATGATGACGATTTCAGCCGCAGTGTGCCGTACTTCCCTTTGGTCGGTTTGGTAATGGGCGTTTTTATGGGTGCGGTAAATTACGGTTTGTATTATCTGCACACACCTGATTTAATGCGTGCGGTGATGCTGGTGCTGGCGGAGCTGATTATTATCGGTGCGCTGATGTATGACGGCTTTATGGATACCTCCGACGGTGTTTTCAGCGCCCGTGATCGCGAGCGCATGCTGGAAATTATGAAGGACAGCCACGTAGGCTCCAACGCCGTTATCGCGCTTGTCTGCCTCGTGCTGCTGAAGGTTGCTGCCTATACTACACTGCCGCCGGTTAAGCTGTCGTTTGCTCTGGTTGCAGTTTTTGTAGCAACGCGTACCTTTATGGTTACCTACATCGTCAACTACAAGTATGCACGCAAAACCGGTATCGGTCATATGTTTAAGGCCTATGCCAAGCCTCTGTATACCTATATTGCCTTTGCTCTTTGCCTGGCGCTGGTGGCAGCCTGTGGTTTGCCGTATCTGTATACGGCAATAGCGGCCTTCGTTATCTGCCAGGGCATTGCGCATTTCCTCAGCGGTCAGCTGGGCGGTCTTACCGGTGATACCTACGGCTTTTTGACGGAATGCGGCGTTGTGGTTTACCTGATGCTCGCAACCTATATAATCTGATATATTTCCCCGGCAATATTTTGCCGAATTCTAAAAGAGACAGAAAGGAAAAATGCTATGCATATAGAAGAAATAATCCAAAAGATTGTGCCTGCGGACAGAGGCTGTATGAAGCTGGCGCAGACACGCTTTGATAATTTGATAAAACCGGTTGGCAGCTTGGCCAAGCTGGAAGAAATGACCTCACGCTATTGCGGTATTAAGGGCATTTATGAAAAAGAGGATTTAGATTATCCTAAACGCGATTTGCTGGTGTGGTGCGGTATCGAAGAGGCTGCCCAGGCCGAAAAAATTATGCACGCCAAATGGCCGGTGAATGTGCTTGCTGCAGAAACCGGTGCGAAGGCCGTGGCTCTGCTCGTAACCTCGGAGGAGGAGGCTGATGCTCTGGAGGAGGGTGCTGCCCTGGTGCAGGAGCTGGTGCATGAAAAGGGACTGGGGCTTTTGGGCTTCGGCTGCCTTTCCAATCCAGACAATAAGATGGTGCGCACCGCTATGGCTGGTGCTCTGCTGCAGGCTGCAGCTATGAAGGTGCCGGTAATACTCGACGGCGTTGCTGTCTGCAGGGCTGCCAAAAAGGCGGCGGACATGGCGCCGGCCGTGCTGGATTACTGCTTTGCCGGTCACGTTTCCGCAGAGCCGGGAGCGGAAGAATGCCTGCAGGAGCTGGGGCTTACGGCACCGCTGCGCCTGAACATTCCCGATGGCGCCGGTGAGGGCGCAGCTGTCTGCTTTACGCTGTTCAATGCCGGCATCAAGGCCTATAAGGAAATGGAAACCTTTGAGGAAGCAGGCGTACATGCGGAGATGAAGGAATTTTCTCTGGCAGAGCAGTCTAAAAAAGGAGCGAAGGCTTAATGGGTAGAATATATTTAATCCGTCACGGTGAAACGGACAGCAACAAAGGACACCGCTTTCAGGGACGCATCAACATGCCGCTTAACGCCAAAGGTCTGGAGCAGTCCGAGAAGCTGGCTGCCTATATGCAGCATCTGCCGGTTGATAAAATTTACTGCAGCTCAATGCTGCGTGCCTGCATGACGGCAGCACCATTGGCTATGAGTAAGAATATGTCCTATCAGCCGCTGGATTTGCTGCAGGAGGTAAGCTTCGGTGCCTGGGAGGGACTGGAGTATGCGGAAATCAGCCGCCGTTGGCCTAAGGAGATGGATGATTTCCTGACACGTCCGGGCGAATGGATTCCGCCGCAGGGCGAAAGCTTTCATGATGTAGCGCGTCGCTGTCAGGCGGCTTTTGACTATATCTTCGAGCGTGAGGGCCACGAGAAGAATATCGCAATTATATCGCATGGCGGTATTATCCGCGTGCAGCTGTGCCTGCTTTTGGGTATACCGCTGAACAATCTGTGGAAGCTGAGTGTGCATAATGTTTCTGTCAGCACGCTGAACGACTGGCAGGGCAATATCATTGCCGAAACCATTAATGATGCTCACTTTGCCAGAGAGCAGGGAAGCTCTGTGAACTGGCTGCACAAGTAAAAATTAATGCTTCAAAACTGCGCAGACGTAAAAAGCTGTCGCGGTTTTTTTGCGGCGCGTATATCGAAACAGAAAAATCCGATACTTGCTGATATAAAGTTTACTGTATTTAACCGTCATACCAACGGAATTGCATTTTCGGCAAATACTGTAAGCAAGCGGTTTTGATAAGCTAAAATATATGTGAAAAGTTTCTTATTAAAGAATTTACGCATTTTTGATAAACTAAGATTGACTTTTACAGGCGCTTACTATATACTGTAAGTGGTGTATCTCAGTGGTCCGTTTAAGTTCCTAACTTCTTCTATCATAGATGACATGGGGAAGCCAAGGTCAACATCTTAATGCGTTCTTTGGGGTATGTTCTATCTATGATTAGGAGTGATTAAACAATGAAAGAAGACAAGACTTTAACCTGCTGCGAGTGCGGCAACGAATTCGTATTCACCGCTTCCGAGCAAGAGTTCTACGAAGAAAAAGGCTTCACTAACGAACCGCGCCGTTGCCCGGCTTGCCGTCAAGCACGCAAACAACGCATGGGCGTACAAAACGACCGTCCGCAACGCGAAATGTTCCCCGCAGTTTGCGCTGAATGCGGTAAAGAGACCATGGTACCGTTCAAACCCAGCGATCGTCCGGTTTACTGCCGCGAATGCTTCAACGCACGTAAACACTAATTAGACGCTTGAAGTAACAAATTCAGGTACAGCTTAGGCTGTACCTGTTTTTTATTAGCTGATCATAGAAAAAACGAAAGTTATTTTACATAAAAGTGCTTATATGCTATACTTTTTACAAATAAACTATTCGAAGCAAGGGAGCTTTATGGCACGTATTATAGACAGTGACTTTCTGCACCGCGCGCTGCAGCATTTTTATGGCTACAGCAGCTTCCGCACAGGGCAGGAAGAAATTATAAGTGAAATATTACATGGACAGCCTGTTTTAGCAGTGCTGCCTACGGGTGCAGGCAAGAGCATCTGCTTTCAGCTGCCTTCGCTGCTGCTGAAGGGCGTGACGCTGGTAATCTCGCCGCTGATATCGCTGATGAAGGATCAGGCGGAGGCGCTGACGGCTCGCGGTATTCCGGCAGCTTATCTGGACAGCAGCATGAGCAGCAATGAGTACGGCAGGGTGCTGCACGCTGCGCTCAACAAGCAGTGCAAGTTTTTGTATGTGGCGCCGGAACGCTTGGTCAACCAGCAGTTTATTGATTTCGCCCGCCAGGCTTATATTACGATGGTGGCGGTGGACGAGGCGCACTGCGTATCGCAGTGGGGACACAGCTTTCGCAAGGAGTATTATAATATTCCTGATTTTATTCAGGCCCTGCCCGCAAAGCCGCTGGTGGCAGCCTTTACTGCTACGGCTACGCCGGATGTGCGCCGTGATATTATCAAACGCCTGGGCATTCCGGAGGCAAAAATTGTGGTGACGGGCTTTGACAGGCCCAATCTGCATTTTGCCGTGCAGCGCACGCAGGATAAGGAGCGTTCGCTGCTGGAGTTTATGCGTAAGCATAAAAAGGATTGCGGCGTAGTTTACTGTGCTACGCGCAACAAGGTGGAAAGCGTTACGCAGCTTTTGCGTCGGCAGGGGTTCAGCGCCTTGCGCTATCATGCGGGCCTTACGCCGGAGGAACGGCGTGAAAACCAGAATGCCTTCGTCGGCGGCAGCGTACCGCTGATTGTGGCAACCAATGCCTTCGGTATGGGCATCGATAAGCCGGATGTACGCTTTGTGGTGCATTATAATATGCCCAAGGATATCGAAAGCTACTATCAGGAGGCAGGACGTGCAGGGCGTGACGGCCTGCCTGCGGAGTGTCTGCTGCTTTACGATAAGGCGGATATTGCGGTCAATACCTATCTTATCGGGCACGATCAGCCGGATCTGACCTGGAAGGAGCACGAGCTGCAGCTGCTAAGCAAAATGACCAACTACTGCAATACGTCCATGTGCCTGCGCAAGGTACTGCTGGAATATTTCGGAGAAAAAACAACGTCGCAGTGCAACAATTGCGGCAACTGCGACGTGAATAAGAACGCTTCGTGGCGTAAGTTTTTGAAGTTTTGATTTTTAGTCGATATCAATAGTATTGCCCGGTTTTACAATGAGCACCTTGCTGTCGGTTTCGTCCTCAACGGCGGCCTTGAAGGCTTCCACGTCCTGAGCGATGGGCGGCCAGGTGTTGTAATGTACGGGGATAACGTATTTTGCCTGCAGCAGCTTGCAGGCGATAAGTGCATCATTGGGGTCCATAGTGAAGTTGCCGCCGATAGGAAGCACTGCGTATTCAAAAGCATCGAGCTTGGGCAGCAGCTGCATATCGCTGAAGAGTGCGGTGTCACCTGCGAAGTACAGCTTAGTGCCGTAGAAATCGATGACGATACCGCAGGCGTGACCGCCGGGAACGCCGCTGCCGTGGAAGGCCAGTGTCAGGCGTACCTTGCCGAAGGGAAACTTAAAGGTGCCGCCAAGATGCATAGCGTGTGCTTTGCAGCCGGCATCCTGCGCCAGACCGCAGATTTCGGCAGTGGAGATGATGGTAGCGTCACAATTTTTGGCGATTTCAAAGGCACTGCCCAAATGGTCGAAGTGACCGTGGCTGACGAAAATATAATCAACCATGATGTCTTTGGCGGTGAGTCCTTCCGGGTTATCGTCCAGATACGGGTCGAAGATGATAGCGGAATTGTTTTTTTCCAGCATAAAGCAGGCGTGGTTGATGAAATGGAATTTTGCGGACATAATTTTCCCTCCTTAATTTGACAAGCTGATTGCTACTTGATATTAAATAAGATAGCGCTTGACTGTTATCTTATAAATATTATAGCTTAAATCTACTTTTTTGTGAATTCCTCACTGCAGGGGTGGGAAAAACTTTACAATTTTGCCTTATGTGCGGTAAAATTGATAGCGTGATATATATAGGAGTAATGCGCTATGAACTATAAAAAAATTACTTTTGCATGTGTTCTGTTGGGCCTGTCGCTGTATGCCGGTGTGTGTGCGGCAACTGTGCGCGAGGTCGCTGATGAAACACCGGCCTCCAGGCAGACAATTATCGCTGATAAAAAGGATAAGAAGCTGCTGAACAAAAAGCAGCGCGCTGTCCAAATAACTCAGGAAAAGGATAAAATCGTTGTATCTACCAAACCGGTGGCTAAACCGCCTGCCGGTACGATAAATGTTCCTGCCGCTCAGCGTCCGTCACTGCTGCAGGAGAAGGACGGCAAGTTCTATTTTTCCGGTACTCAGCTGCCGGATGATTACCGCAATATCGCTATTTACGGTGAGGCGATTGCCAGCAAGGCACAGGCTGTTGCCTATATTCTGGCAGCTAACCCGGCTGTGAAGCTGGCCTGCCCGGTAGAGGAGCTGGTTGAGCTGTACTGGCAGGAGGCCAAGCGTGAAAACGTACGCCCCGACCTTGCCCTGGCGCAATCATTGGTAGAAACAGGCGCTTACCGCTATGGCGGTGATGTGCTGCATCATCAGAACAATTTCTGCGGTCTCGGTACTATCGGCGGCGGTGTGCGCGGTGCGTCCTTTGCTACGCCGCAGATGGGAGTGCGCGCGCATATACAGCATCTGCTGGCCTATACGCAGACGAAGCGCCCTTCAACGGATATTATCGATCCGCGCTATGATCTGGCGCACAATATCCGTATGGAGCGAGGCGTTGTCAACACCTGGTACGGTTTGAACGGTACTTGGGCGATGGGCTCGCTGTATTGCGAAAAGATTATGGCTACCTATCAGAAAATCCTGGCACAGCAGCCTGCTGAGCCGGAGATTAAGCCTGCACCGGCTGAACCGGTTAAGGAAAAGAATAAAAAGAAACGCAGTATGAAGCAGAGGGTTTCCGAAATACTGCAGGAGAAAAAAATAAATTAATGACTGCGCAGCAGTCAGCTGAGGAGGCATTCAGTAAAATGCATATAGTTTTAGTTGAACCGGAAATTCCCGGCAATACCGGTAATATTGCACGTCTGTGCGCAGCAACAGGCTGCCACCTGCATTTGGTCCGTCCGCTTGGTTTTTCCGTGGAGGATAAATATTTGAAGCGTGCAGGTCTGGATTATTGGCATCTTGTTGATATCCATTATTATGACAGCGTTTATGAGGTGCTGGAAAAATATAAGGATAACCCTAAGTATTTCCTGACGACAAAGGCACACAGCTCTTATGCCGATGTGCAGTATGCGCAGGACAGCCTGCTGATTTTCGGCAAGGAAACTGCCGGCCTGCCGGAAAGTTTGCTGCACGAATATCCCGAAAGCTGCATCCGTATCCCGATGATTGAGGATGCACGCTCTTTGAATTTGTCCAATTCCGTGGCGATTGTGGCTTATGAGGCTCTGCGCCAGAACGGTTTTGCTGATTTAACCCTTTATGGAGGAGAATATAAATGATAATTATCAAGGAATTCGATTTTGACGCTGCGCATTATCTGCCTGCGTATAACGGCAAGTGCGAGCATTTGCACGGTCATACCTATAAGCTGGTGGTAAAGGTGGAGGGCACTCCCGACCACGAGGGTATGGTTATTGATTTTATCAAGCTGAAGAATCTGGTGAAGGATGAGGTGCTGGCGCATCTGGACCACGCCTGCCTGAATGATATTCTGCCGGTGCCTTCTGCGGAAAATATCAGTGTCTGGGTTTGGAATAAGCTGGTTGAGCTGCTGAAGAGCGACCATTATCATTTATATGAAGTAGAAGTTTGGGAAACTCGCACCAGTGGCTGCGTGTATAGAGGTGAATGACGTGAAGGATGTACAAAGCGAAAAGGATTTACGTAATATTCCTTTGAAGCATGTTGGAATAAAGGGCCTGCGCTGGCCGATTGAGCTGCGCGATAAAGCACGCGGTACGCAGCACAGCGTAGCGGAGGTGACACTGGCGGTGGATTTGCCGCATGATATGCGCGGTACGCATATGAGCCGCTTTGTGGAGTGCCTACGTACTCTCGGCCCTGTGGGCCTCGCTGATGTGGAAGCAATTTTGGACCAGCTGAAGCAGCATCTGCAGGCTGAAAGAGCTTTTATCGAGCTGAAGTTCCCGTATTTTGTGACGAAGAAGGCTCCTGTGAGCGGCATGGAAGCGCCGATGGATATCGATTGCGTGTATAAGGCCGAAAAGGGCGAGAAGCTGCGTTGGCGCATTACGGCTGTTGTGCCGGTGCAGACGCTGTGCCCCTGCTCTAAGGAAATCAGCGATTACGGTGCGCATAACCAACGTGCCTGGGCGAAGCTGGAGGTTGAGGCGCAGGAAATGGTATGGCTGGAGGAGCTGGTGGAATATGCCGAGGCTTCCGCAAGTACGCCGCTTTATGGCCTTTTGAAGCGCCCTGACGAAAAATACGTTACGGAGCATGCTTATGAGAATCCGCGTTTTGTAGAGGATGCCGTGCGTGAGGTTGCTTTACGTCTGGAGGCGGATAAGCGCATTACCTGGTATCGTGCAGAGGTGGAGAGCATGGAAAGCATCCATAATCATAACGCCTTTGCTGTAGTGGAAAAAGGTGAGAATGAATGTTATTAAAGGTTAACCGTGAAGGCTTGGAGGCAGCGTTGGCAAGTATCGGCGCTCATGCCGACAGTCTGCCTATTTTTGCGCATAAGGCGGAGATTATTCCGTTCAAGCTGCTGGGTGTGCGTACTCCGGCAGCAAATATTATCAAGCAGGAGATGCTGGCGGTGGGCGGCGATGCCGTAACACCGGCCGGTGCTGTTACCTGTGCTGCGAAGTATGTGGATATCCTGCTTTTGGGTACGCTGAAGCATTATAAGGTACTGCTGAAGAAAATGGCGCAGATGCCGTACTTTGGCATTCCTCAGGCTGCTATTGATCTGGAAATGGCGCTGACACCGCAAAAGCTGTGCACTACTTTGGCTGACGGCCGCGTGCTGACCTATGAGAAGATGTGCGTGATGGGTATTCTGAACGTTACTCCCGATTCCTTTTATGAGGGCAGCCGTGTTCCTGCTATGGAGGAGCTGGTGGCGCGTGCAGGCAGAATGCTTGCTGCGGGTGCCGGTGTGCTGGATATCGGCGGTGAATCTACCCGTCCGGGCAGCGACAGCGTTGACGGGGAGGAGGAGCGCCGCCGCGTAGTTCCTGCGATTGCTGCTTTGCGTAAGGTTTATCCCAATGCTGTTATTTCTATTGATACTTATCGTGCGGATACGGCGGAGGCAGCTATTGCTGCCGGTGCTGATATTATCAACGATATCAGTGCGATGGAGGCTGACCCGCGCATGGCTGATGTAGTTGTGGCTACGAAGGCGCCGATTATTCTTATGCATATGCGCGGTACGCCGAAGAATATGCAGCAGAACTGCGAGTACAAGGATGTTGTGCAGGAGGTTGCCGTTTATCTGGCGCAGAGAGCGCAGCTTTTGCGTGAGCGTGGTGTGAGTGCGGATAAGATTATTCTTGATCCCGGTATCGGCTTTGCCAAGAATGTGGAGCAGAATTTGCTCTTGATGCGTGATTTGAAGGCTTTGACGAGCTTTGGTTATCCTGTGCTGCTGGCGGCTTCGCGCAAGAGTACGCTTGGTGCTGTGCTGGGCGGTGTGCCGGCGGAGCAGCGCTTGGAGGGGACGATTGCGACGAGTCTGCAGGCAATTTACGCGGGGGCGCAGATGGTGCGCGTGCATGATGTTGAGGAGAATGTGCGGGCGATTCGCACAATGGAAGCTATTTTGCGCGGCAGTGCGGAGTAGGTTAGCTTAGAAAGAATTGTTTTAGCAATTATCTGTCACGCTGCGACAGAATAGTGACATAAGCAATTATTTATCGCGGTGGAAGCATAAAAATTTTAGGCAATAAGTGCTTGGAACAAAAGAAATTGCAATACTGTTTGAGCGCTAAGCTGACTTGTGTAGAAAAATACTACGCATAGCGCGAGTTTATTGCAATTTCGTCTTTGTTCCGCACGAAATTGCCGTTAAGAAATTTTTCGCTGTAACGCGATAGATAATTGCTGCGTCTACCATCATCACATCAAAAGAACAGGAGTCTGAGATGGCTATTGCATATGTTGCCTTGGGCAGTAACCTGGGCGATAAGAAAAAGAATTTACAGCGCGCGCTGATGCTGCTGATGCAGCAGGGCGTGGAGGTACTGCAGGTTTCCGGCTATTTTGCTACGGAGCCTTACGGTGTGACGGACCAGCCGCAGTTTTTGAATGCTGTGTGCAGGGTGCGCACTAATCTGGAGCCTGTGGCGCTTTTGCGCACACTTTTGGCAACGGAGCTGGCGATGGGGCGTGTGCGCCTGCGTCATTGGGGCGAGCGCAATATTGATCTGGATTTGCTGCTTTACGAAAATGTCGTGATGCAGACACCGGAGCTTACGCTGCCGCATCCCGATATGCAGAACAGGGATTTTGTGCTGCTGCCGTTACTGGATATTGCACCGGAGCTGGTGCATCCGCTGCTGCATAAAACTGTGCGTGAAATGGCGGCGGAGCTGAACAAATAATGCTGCGGTACGAGCGATTTGTTTTACAGCAAATATGCGCTTGTGCTATAATTAAGAAAAAACATCTGGCAGGAGGTAGCTATGAGAATAGATGGTGCCGGCGGTTGCTTTGATAACCGTCTTTATGAAGTTGATATTGATGTAGCCTGGAATATTGCCTTGCTGTGCGTCAATGAGATGGGTGTAACTATTGATGAGCAGGATGATGCTGCACATCAGCTGCACTTCCATAACAAGAAAAAAATTATGCAGCTGGCTATGCAGTCTTTGGATGAAGAAACCGTACAGGTTATTATGGACTCCACGAAGGAGCGTCTGCAGATTTATAACTGGAAGCGCGAGGACAAAGAGGTTAACCAGTTCTATGAGCTGTTCGAAAAGAAGCTCACGGAATACCGTGCCTTTATTTTGTGCCCGAACTGCTCCGCAAAAATCAGCTCTTTGGTTAAGTTCTGCCCCGAGTGCGGCTGCAAAGTAAAATAAGCACAAAAAAAGAAACCAAATACCGATTGGTATTTGGCTTCTTTTTAAATCCGAACGGATTAGATTGCGCGGTTAACTTTACCGGAACGCAGGCAACGGGTGCAAACGTTCAAGCGTTTAACAGAACCTTCAACAACTGCTCTTACTTGTTGAATATTCGGGTTCCAAGCACGTTTGGTGTGTCTATTGGAGTGGCTGACGTTGTTGCCAGCGAGTTTTCCTTTACCGCAGATTTCGCAGATAGATGCCATTGTTTCCCACCTCCTTAAACGTGATAAGACATAAGGCACATTCAAATTTAACATGAGTATCATACCATAAAGAGCGCAGAAAATCAAGGGAATTTTAAGATAAAGAGGGTATTTTTATAAATGTGGTGGAAAGAACCTGTAACAACACTAAAAGGTGTAGGTGTAAAAAAGGCAGCTGAGCTGGCTGCTCTTAATATTTTCAGCGTGGGTGATTTGCTGGAATTTTACCCGCGTCAGGGTGCTTATCTTGATTATGCCAAGCTCAAAACGATTAAGGAGCTTGATGTAGACAACAGCAAGCAGATTTTCAAAGCGACCGTGTATCAGGTAAAAAACGGCTACGGTGCCAGCCGTCGCAGCTATACGTCCGTGACGGTGCGTGACGAAACAGGCTATGCCACGCTGTACTTTTTCGGCGGGCAGCGCTACAAGGCGCAGAAGCTGAAGCCGGATACTATGCTGCAGATTACAGGCCGCGTAAGGCAGGGGCGCACTACGAAGTCCGTCAGCGAGGTTGACGTGCAGCCTTTGGAGCAGGATGAGGGCAAAACGCCGGGTATTGTACCGGTGTATGCTTTGAGCGGTAATCTGACACAGAAGAATCTGCGTACATGGGTGAGCGAGGCGCTGCGCCTGGCAGCAAAGGATTTGCCGGAAAGCCTGCCGGCGAAGGTTGTGAGCCAGTGCAATTTGCCCGACCGCTATACGGCGCTGAAAAATATTCACTTTCCGGAAAGCTGGGAAGCGTTGCGGCGTGCCAAGCAGCGCTTTGTTTTTGAGGAGCTGTTTTTGCTGCAGTGTGGTCTGCTTTATTATCGCCAACAGAGCCATGACAACAGAGAGGGCATCAAGCACGCTGCAGACGGTGCGCTTGTTAAAGACGTAATGCAGGGACTGCCCTTTGAGCTGACGGCGGCACAGCAGCAGGCGTGGCGTGAGATTTCGCTGGATATGCAGGATAAGAAGCCTATGCACCGCATTCTGCAAGGCGATGTAGGCAGTGGCAAGACGGTTATCAGCGCTCTGGCGTTGGCTAAGGCGGTGGAAAACGGTTATCAGGGCTGCATTATGGTGCCGACGGAAATTTTGGCGGCGCAGCATTTTGAAACGCTGGAGCAGTATCTGCAGCCATACGGTGTGCGTATCGCTTTACTGACGGGCGGTATGCGTGCCAAGGCAAGGCGTGAGCTGCTGCTGAATCTGGAGCTTGGTCTTGTTGACGTGGTTGTGGGTACGCATGCTCTGCTGGAGGAGGATGTGCGCTTTGCCAATCTGTCGCTGACGGTGACAGACGAGCAGCACCGCTTCGGCGTAGAGCAGCGTGCACGCCTGTCCAACAAGTCGGCCAATGCTCCCGATGTACTGGTAATGACGGCAACGCCGATTCCGCGTACCTTGGCGCTTACTGTTTACGGCGATCTGGATATTTCCGTAATGAAGGGACGTCCGCCGCAGCGCAAGCCGGTGCGGACGCTGTGTTATACGGATGAGCGCCGCCGTGAGGTGTACGCCGGCCTGGTGCGTCAGGTGCAGGCAGGAAGACAGGCTTATGTTGTCTGCCCGCTGATTGAGGAATCCGATGTTCTGGCTGTGCATAGCGCAGAAAGAGTATACGAGGAGCTGAAGCGTGATTTTCTGCAGGATATTCCCTGCGCTCTGCTGCATGGCCGGCTGAAGGGTGCGGAGAAGGATGCGATTATGAGCAGCTTTGCGGCAGGCGAGCTGAAGGTGCTGGTGAGCACTACGGTTATTGAGGTTGGCGTGAACGTGCCCAATGCTACGCTGATGGTGATTGAAAATGCGGAGCGCTTCGGCTTGGCACAGCTGCATCAGCTGCGCGGACGTGTAGGACGCGGCAGCGAGCAATCCTACTGCGTGCTGCTGACGGCCGCCGATTCGCCGGAGGCATTGGCGCGACTGAACGTACTGCATGAGAGCGAGGACGGCTTTTATCTTGCGGAAAAGGATATGGAGCAGCGCGGTGCAGGCCAGCTCTTCGGCTTGAAGCAGCATGGCTTGCCAGATTTGCGAATTGCTGATATAATGCGAGATGTTGACGTAATTGCGCAGGTTCGCCAACTGGCGCAGGCGCAGCTGCGTATGCCGGAGGACTGGGCGGAAATCCGTCGTCTGGTGGAAATGCAGTTTGGCGAACGCTTTAATATGATTTTTAATACTTAAAGAGGGTATAAATATATGAAAAAAGACTGGTTAAAAAATCCTGATGTTTGTGCTAAGGTGACGGCGGCAGTTTTGCTGGTGGCCTTGTTTTTGGGTATTCACTTTTTTGCCGATGATTTCTTTAACAAAACCTTTACGCTGGCAATCAGCGGCAATGTCAACGGCCTGGTGGAATATCTGCGCTCCTTTGGACCATGGGCGATTTTAATCAGTTTTGTGCTGGATGTGCTGATTAATGCCGGCAGCGTTTTCCCGTCGATTTTTCTTTCTACAGCCAACGGTCTGATTTTCGGCCTACCACTGGGCATTATAATTTCCTGGCTGGCGGAAACAACAGGTGTGGTTATAAGCTTTTACCTTATGCGCTTCTTCTTCCGTGATACGGCGCAGAAGCTGATTGAAAAAAGCAACTCGCTGAAATCCATTGATGAGGCAAGCAGCAAGCACGGCCTGGAGTGGATGGCCTTCGCCAGGGCGCTGCCGTATTTCCCATCAGGCATTTTGACGGCGGTGGGTGCTGTGAGCAGCATGAGTGCGCGTGATTACATTATTGCCAACCTTATCGGCAAATTTCCTTCTACGGCCTTGGAGGTTGTCATCGGTCATGATGTAGTTAATTTTCAGGAGCACAGCCAAAGATTAACGATTTTGATCTTGGTTGTGGGCGCTGTCTTTTTTGCGTATAAAAAATGGTTCTATAAAAAGGGAAAATAAAATTTGCTTTAGTGCGTCGCTGCAGTAATTTCTGTGGCGGCGTTTTTTCAAGATATGGAGAGGATAAATGATGATGGAAAAGAAAAACGTGCAGCCCTGGCAGCAATATCAGGCGCTTTATCTGCATATACCGTTTTGCGTACAGAAATGCCTGTACTGCGATTTTGCTTCTTATGCCGGCTTTGGCGAGCAGGCGAAGCGTGACTATACCGATGCTGTGTGCCGAGAAATCGCCCTGCGTGCGTCCGAGGCCGATAAGATGGCAGCAAATGCCAGTATTTACTTTGGCGGTGGTACGCCGAGCGTGCTGCCGACGGAATGTATCGCCAAGCTGGTTAACGCTTTGAAGCGGTACGGCTTTTGGCAGCAGCCCTGTGAGGCAACGATTGAGGTGAACCCCGGCACGGCGGATTTGGCTAAGCTGCAGACGCTGCGTCAGCTTGGCTTTGACCGCATCAGCTTCGGCGTACAGTCGCTGCAGAATAACGAGCTGCGGGCGATAGGACGCATTCACAACGCGCAGCAGGCACTGGAAGCGCTGACGCTGGCACGCAAAGCTGGCTTTGCGCGCGTCAGTGCAGATTTGATTTACGGCCTGCCGTCGCAGACGCTTACAAGCCTGCAGGATACGCTGGAGCGTCTGACCGATACGGGCATAGAGCATATTTCTGTTTACGGCCTGATTGTGGAGGAGGGCACGCCGTTGGCAAGCCTTGTGGATAAGGGCAGAATAACTTTGCCGGATGACGATACTGCGGCGGATATGTACGAGCTGGTGCAGAGCTTTTTGCGCGAGCGTGGCTTTGAGCGCTACGAAATTTCCAACTATGCCAAAAACGGGCAGTATTCGCGGCACAATACGGTTTATTGGCAGTATCATCCCTACATGGCCTTCGGCGCTGCCGCCTGCGGCTTTGACGGCCAAAGACGGCGTACCGGGCTTAGTACGGTAAAGGAATATATCAGGCAGCTGCAAAGCTTCGGCGGTGACGATTTGCGCACAAGTGCATTATATAATGTAGAAGAGTTATCTTTCGCAGAGCTGTTGGAGGAGTTCATGTTCATGGGACTGCGCCGCAGCGAAGGTGCGAGCCTGGCGGAGGCACGCGAGCGCTTTGACGTGGATGTGCTGCAGCGCTTTGCCTCCGAGCTGGCGCCGCTGTTTGAACAAAAGCTTATTGCGTATGATGCAAGCACGCAAAGACTGCGCCTGACAGAGCGTGGTATGGAGGTCGGCAATCAAATATTTGAAGTTTTTGTGATAACTTAAAAATAAATAAAAAAGGTGTTGACAATAAAGTAGGCTAGTGCTATTCTAATATCAAGATGTTAGCACTCCTAATGATAGAGTGCTAACAATCAAATGAGGTGGGAATATGTTAAACGAAAGAAAGAAAAAAATTCTCCAGCTCATAATTGAGGATTATATTTCAACTGCTGAGCCTGTAGGTTCAAGGACGATTGCCCGCAAATATGATTTGGGCCTCAGTCCTGCGACCATCCGTAACGAGATGAGTGACCTGGAGCTTCTGGGTTATCTGGAGCAGCCGCACACCTCGGCCGGACGTGTACCGTCGGCTCAGGCTTATCGTCTTTACGTTGATTCGCTTGTTGAGCCGGGAACTCTGACAGATAATGACAGAGCACTGATTAACGGCTGGTTTAGCGAAAGACGCAGAAGCATTGATGAAATCTTCCAGTCAACGGCGAAAATCCTTTCCCGGATGACGAAGAATGTTTCAATGGTGCTGGCTAACCGTGATGCCGGTGCGTGCTTCCGTTATATGAAGTTTTTACCTCTGGATGAGCACCATGCCATCCTGTGCATTGTAACAGATGACGGCAATGTGGCCAACTGCGTGGTAGAAATTCCTTTGGGAATGCGGCCGGAGGAGCTGGACTACATGGCAGGACGCGTCAGCAGACTGCTGGAGGGCAGAGCGCTGGCGAACATTACCGAGGACCTGCTGCAGGCGGTGCATACCAATATAGCAGATGATAAGCTGCTGTTCACATCGCTGGTACAGTCCATCCGCCAGATGCGTCAGAAATACAAGCAGCAAAAGGTTTTCCTTGGCGGCACCAAGCAGCTGCTGAACCAACCGGAATTCCGCGACGTGGAGCGTGTGAAGAATCTTCTGGGTATCCTGGAGGAGGAGCGCGTAGTTCGCGATTTGCTGAAGGCAGGCGAGGACAGCGGACTGAAGATCACGATTGGCAGTGAAAACAAATTCACCGGCATTCAGGATTGCAGCATGGTACAGGCAACCTACCGCCTTAACGGTCAGATAGTCGGTACGATGGCAGTTCTTGGCCCGACGCGTATGGAATACGGCAAGGTAATTACCGTAATGGATTACCTGCATAAGTATTTGAAAACGATGTTCGAGCAGAAGCCAGACAATAAATAAAACTAAGGAGGAAGAGCCTTGCAGGATAATGAAATGAAAGAAAAACAGGCTGAGCAGGAGGCTGCGGAAGCGAAGGCTGCCGAACAGGAAACTGCGGAAGCTGCAGAAGCTGAAAAAGCTGAAGATGCAAAAAATGCGGAGGAAGCCGCTGAGCCTGAGGTTGACCCGAAGGATGCCAAAATCGAAGAGCTGCAAAATCGTTTGTTGAGATTGCAGGCCGATTTTGAAAACTTCCGCCGTCGCACCAATATAGAAAAGGAACAGCTTTCCACCTTTGTAACAGCAAATGTGGTTGGCAAGTTCTTAAAGGTTTTAGATAATTTTGAGCGTGCCGAAGCAAGCGTCGAAAAGGGCGATAATGTGGATGCAGTTGTCGACGGTATGAAAAAAATCCGCCGTCAGTTTGAAGATGCCTTCAAGGATTTGAAGGTAGAAGAAATCGAAGCTCAAAATGCTAAGTTTGACCCGAACATCCACGAAGCTGTAATGCGCGGTCATAATCCGGAGCTGGATGATGAAATCGTAGATATGGTTTTCGAAAAAGGCTATAAGCTGGGTGATAAGGTTATCCGTCACAGTAAGGTAAGAGTAAACACCAACGAATAAAGCTGGCGTGCTCTTCACAATAAATTTAAAAAATATATCACATCGATTCGGTAAAAATGTGGCAGCTGCCGCATCACCGAAGGATAGTAATCAGGAGGATAAAAATCATGGCTAAAGTAATTGGTATTGACTTAGGTACTACTAATAGTGTTGTTGCAGTTATGGAAGGCGGCGAACCTACCGTCATCACTAACCAGGAAGGCAGCCGCTTAACCCCGTCTGTTGTAGGCTTTGCTAAAAACGGCGAGCGTCTTGTTGGCCAGCTGGCAAAACGTCAGGCAGTTTCCAACCCTGACAGAACCATCAGCTCCATCAAACGTCACATGGGCGAAGGCTCTTACAGAGTAACTGTCGATGACAAAAAATATTCCCCGGAAGAAATTTCCGCAATGATTCTGCAAAAACTGAAAGCTGATGCAGAAGCTTATCTGGGCGAAAAAGTATCCCAGGCAGTTATCACTGTTCCGGCATACTTCAATGACAGCCAACGTCAGGCTACTAAAGACGCAGGCAAGATTGCAGGCCTTGAGGTTCTGCGTATCGTCAACGAGCCTACCGCTGCTTCTCTGGCATACGGCATTGATAAAACCGACGACCATACCATCATGGTATACGACCTTGGCGGCGGCACCTTCGATGTATCTATTCTGGATGTCGGCGACGGCGTATTCGAAGTAAAAGCAACCAACGGTGATACTCATCTGGGTGGCGATGACTTCGATAAGAAAATCATGGACTGGATGGTTGACGAATTCAAAAAAGCTGAAGGCATTGACCTTTCTACCGACCGTATGGCTATGCAACGTCTGCGTGAGGCTGCTGAAAAAGCTAAAATCGAATTGTCCGGCGTTATGAGCACCAACATCAACCTGCCGTTCATCACTGCAGGTGCTGACGGCCCGAAACATCTGGATATGGACCTGACCCGTGCTAAATTCGAAGCTATGACTGCAGATCTGGTTGAACGCACCATGGGCCCTGTTCGTCAGGCTATGAGCGATGCAGGTCTTTCTACAAGCGATATCAGCAAAGTAATCTTGGTCGGCGGTTCTTCCCGTATCCCGGCTGTACAGGCTGCTATCAAAGCATTCATGGGCAAAGAGCCTTACAAAGGAGTTAACCCGGATGAATGCGTTGCAGTAGGTGCTGCTATCCAGGCCGGCGTTCTCTCCGGTGAAGAAGGTACCGGCAACGTACTGCTGCTGGATGTAACTCCGTTGTCCCTGGGTATTGAAACCCTCGGCGGTGTATTCACCAAGATTATCGACCGTAACACCACCATCCCGACCTCTAAGAAACAGGTATTCTCTACCGCTGCAGATAACCAGCCTTCCGTTGATATCCATGTTCTGCAAGGCGAACGTGAAATGGCTGCAGACAACAAAACTCTGGGCCGCTTCGAGCTGTCCGGCATCCCGGCTGCACCGCGTGGAATTCCTAAAATCGAAGTTTCCTTCGACATCGATGCTAACGGTATCGTTAACGTAAGCGCTAAAGATCTTGGCACCGGCAAAGAACAAAAGATTACCATTACCTCCTCCGGCACCCTTGATAAGGACGAAGTAGACAGAATGGTTAAAGAAGCAGAAGCTAACGCTGAAGCTGATAAGAAACGTAAGGAAGGCGTAGAAGTTCGCAACCAGGCCGACAACATGTGCTATCAGGCTGAAAAGACCATGAAAGACATGGAAGGCAAAGGCAAAGACGAATTAATCGCTAAAGTTAAAGCTGCAGTTGACACCCTGAAAGAAACCATGAAGGGTGACGACCTCGACAAGATTAAAGCTGATACCGAAGCTCTGACCAAACCGCTGTACGAGCTGAGCGCTGAGCTTTACAAAGAAACTCAGGCACAAGAGGGTGCTGCAGGCGCACAAGGCGCAGCAGGTGCTCAAGGTGCTAAAAAAGCCGATGACGATGTAGTAGATGCGGAAGTAGTTGACGACGATAAGAAATAATCCTGTCTATAAAGCACCGTCTGCGTTGTTAGGACTCCTCGACGTACTAAAAGTACGCCGTCGACGTTTCGCCTAGCATCTGATACCTTCTCACCAGCCTTCGGGTTGGGTGAAAAGCACCATCTGTGCTGTTGATACAGACGTAAAAAAGTAATATAATATTAGTGCCCAGCTGCTGTGGCAACCGCCATCATGCATCTGGGCATTATATGCTTAAATAATATTCGTTAGAAAAGTTTTAGGAGGCGCCTGTTTTGGCTAAGAGAGATTATTATGAGGTACTGGGAGTAAGCAAAACCGCTTCCCAGGACGAAATAAAAAAAGCATTCCGTAAACTGGCCCTGAAATATCATCCTGACCGCAATAAGGGCAACGAAGAAGCCATGAACAAATTCAAGGAAGCCAATGAGGCTTACAGCGTCCTTTCCGATGAGCAGAAGCGCCAGCAGTATGACCAGCTTGGCCCTGATGCCTTCGAACAGGCGCAGACTGCCGGTGGCGCCGGCGGTAATCCGTTCGGCGGCGGCTTCGGTGGCTTTGGCGGCGGAGGCATGGATGATATTTTCGATATGTTCTTCGGCGGCCAGGGACGCAGTCGCGGCGGCCGCGAAGCGGGCCCACAGCGCGGTGCGGATTTGCGCTTTGATATGGAAATTACCTTTGAAGAAGCAGCTTTCGGCGTAGAGAAGGAAATCAATCTGTATCGCGACGAAACCTGCGACCATTGCCACGGTGACGGTGCAGAACCCGGCTCCAAGGTTGAAACCTGTCCTGAATGTCACGGCTCCGGCTATGTACGCTTCACCCAGAACACCATGTTCGGTCAGATGGTAAATGAGCGTCCGTGCTCCAAGTGCCACGGCGAAGGCAAGATTATTTCCAACCCCTGCAAGGAATGCCGCGGCAAGGGTACTGTGAAGAAGAATAAACGCCTGAAGGTAAAAATTCCTGCAGGTGTAGATAACGGCTCCCGTCTGCGCGTAAGCGGCGAGGGCGAGGCCGGTGCTAAGGGCGGTCAGAGCGGTGATCTTTACGTATATCTGTACGTGAAGCCACACAAGTTCTTTGAACGTGACGGCACTACTGTTCTGTGCGAGGTACCTGTCAATATCGTACAGGCAACCCTGGGCGCTGAGATCAAGGTTCCTACGCTGGATGGTCAGGTAACCGTGAAGGTTCCCGAAGGCACTCAGCCCGGTAAGGTGCTGCGCCTGAAGGGGAAGGGTATTCCCAGCCTGCGCGGCGGTCAGCGCGGTGATCAGCTGGTTCGCATTAAGGTAGTTGTGCCGACTAAGCTGAACGAAAAGCAGAAGGAAGCACTGCGCAGCTTCGGTGAAATCAGCAAGGATAATATCAGCCCTGAGGAAAAGAGCTTCTTCAATAAAATCAAAAATCTTTTTAAATAAAAACTGTAAAAAGCTTGACACTTATCAGGCTATGTGTTATCATATTCTAGTAACAAAGCAGAAGCCACTCGCTTCTCACCTTGCGGCAAACGCTCGACAGGGTTGGATATGATATTCATGCGGGTGGAATTTGTTCTGCCCGCTTTTTTTGTTTTGCTTATATCTGATATGTTACAGATTTTATAAGCAGTAATTGCTTATCTGATGTTCATGGAGGTGAATTGTTATAAGTAAGGAAAGCTTGCGTATTAACGAAGAAATTCGTGCGCGTGAAGTGCGTGTTATTGCCAATGGGGGCGAACAGCTTGGCATTATGTCCAGCCGTGACGCTCTGAAGCTTGCATTAGAAAATCATCTGGACTTAGTCGAAATTGCTCCGACAGCAAAACCGCCTGTGTGCCGGATTATGGATTATGGCAAGTATCGTTACGAGCAGCAAAAACGCGAAAAAGAAGCTCGTAAGAAACAAAAGACCTTCGACATTAAAGAAGTTAAGCTGCGTCCTGGTATCGAGGACCACGACTTCAATGTTAAGTATAAGAATGCAGTACGTTTCCTGGAAGATGGCGATAAGGTAAAAGTTACCATCATGTTCCGCGGCCGCGAACTGTCTCATCCTGAGCTTGGCGAGGTGCTGCTGAATCGTATGGCACAGCAGTTGAAAGAAATTGCCGTCGTAGAAAGAGTTCCAAAATTAGAAGGCAAAAACATGATTATGATTGTTGCGCCAAAACCTGCTAAATAATAGAGGAGGAAATCACAATGCCGAAAATGAAAACCCGTAGAGCTGCTGCAAAGCGCTTCAAAAAAACCGCTTCTGGTGAATTCAAACATTTTAAAAACTTCAAGAGCCACATTCTCGAACATAAATCTCCTGCACGTAAGAGAAACCTGCGCAAAGCTGCTCTGGTGCACAAGACTGACAAAGAGCATGTAGCAAAAATGCTCCCGTACGCATAATTAAGAGATTTAAAGGAGGATACTAACAATGGCAAGAGTTAAAGTGGGCGTAACCGCTCATCGTCGTCATAAACACATTCTGAAACTGGCTAAAGGTTACTATGGTTCCCGCAGCAAACAATTCAAAAAAGCTAACGAGCTGGTAATGAAAGCTCTGTCCTATGCTCGTCGTGACCGTCGCGCTAAAAAACGCGAGTTCCGTCGTCTGTGGATCGCTCGTATCAACGCTGCTACCCGTGCTAACGGCCTGAGCTACAGCCGTTTCATCTGCGGCCTGACCAAAGCTGGCATCGAAATGAACCGCAAAGTTATGGCTGACATGGCTATCTATGACTCTGCTGCTTTCGCTAAGCTGGTAGAAGCTGCTAAAGCTGCTCTGTAAGAGAAAAGTAAATACTGACTGGTGCGTAGGCGCTGGTCTGAGCCTGCTCCTGTGTGCGCACGGGAGCAGGTTTTTTTGTAATTTGTGAGGGGTTTAGTTTTATGTTAGTAGTTTTAAGTAAAGCCCTGGCCTTTGTGCTCATCATACTTATAGGCTATATCTGCAAGCGCCGCGGCTTTTTTTCACCGACCGATTATCAGGTCGTAAGCAAAATTGTTTTGAATATTACGCTGCCCTGTGCCGTAATCAACAGCTTTGCACATTTTGAGATGGATTATTCGCTAATCGCTGCCGTCTTTTTAGGCTTATTCGGCAATCTAATGATGCTTTTTGTATCTCTGATGCTGACGCGCGGAGATACTCCGGCTACCAAGATTTTCTATATCTTCAGCCTTGCGGGTTATAATATAGGCTGCTTTACGCTGCCGTTTGCGCAGGCCTTTTTAACGCCGTTTGCCGTAGTCGGCCTGTGTATGTTCGACGTGGGCAATTCTATTATGTGTACCGGTATGACCTACGCGCTGACTGCCTCCTGCATCGGTTATGCGGACGGACGTAAGGACAAATTCAGCATGAAGAATATTGTGCAAAAGCTGCTGCATTCGGTGCCTTTTGTTGTTTATATCAGCATGCTGGTGCTGTCGCTGGCAGGATTCCACTTCCCTAAGAGCGTGTATACGTTTACAGAGATTGTGGGCACAGGCAACCCGTTTTTAAGTATGCTGATGATTGGTATGATGTTTGAAATCAAGCTGGATAAGAAGGCAATGGGCTATGTCAAGGAGCTGTTCAGCGTGCGTTATGCAATATCGCTCTTGTGCGCCGCTGCTTTTATTTATCTGGCGCCTTTCAAGCAGGAGATAAATTATGTGATTGCGCTGGCGTTTATGGCACCCTGCACGATTATCGGCCCGATTTTTGTAGAGAAGTTGGGAGCAAATGTACAGCTGGCCAGCCTGTTCAATTCATTGACGATTATTACCAGCGTTGTTCTTTTTACAGCTTTTTTCATTATAATAAACGGCTGATTGACGTTGGCTTAGATATATTAGTATAATAGTAGAAAAGTAATGTGACTACTTATAGAGGAGAAACGAGATGGAACTTACCGGATTGCAAAACCCAATGGTGAAGGCTGCAGCAGAGCTGAAGCAGAAAAAATATCGTCAGCAGCAGGGCCTGTTCTTGGCGGAAGGCCTGCGTACTGTGGAAGAGGCAGTGCGTTACGGCGCCGTGCAGAGCATTTTTTATACTGCGATTGAGGATGACCGCACCCGCGCCGTGCTGGAAGAGGCTGCGGCCAAGCAGATTAAGCTCGTTTGCGTGAGCGACAAGGTGCTGAAAAAAATTGCCGATACCGAAACACCGCAGGGAATTATTGCCGTATGTGAAATGCGCAGCAAGCGTCTGGATGATTTTCTGGCATCCGGCAAAATGCTGCTTGTTCTGGACCGTGTAACAGATCCGGGAAATATCGGCACTATGCTGCGTACTGCGGATGCGGCCGGTGTAGGTGGCTTGCTGCTTTTGCAGGGCTGTGCTGATATTTACGCGCCGAAAACAGTGCGTGCTTCCATGGGCTCGCTGTTCCACCTGCCGGTGTTGAGCGGTTTGAGCGAGGAGCTGTTGGTGCAGGCAGTACGTAAGGCAGGATATGAGCTGCTGGTTACCTGCCTGGACGGCGCGGATAATTTGTACAAGGCTGATTTGCAGGGACGTTTGGCTTTTGTTATGGGCAACGAGGCCAACGGCGTGAGTCCTGCTTTGCTGGCGGCAGCAGACAAGCGCGTCTTTATCCCTATGCAAGGACGTGCGGAATCGCTGAACGTGGCTATGGCGGCCGGTGTAGTTATGTTTGAGGCGCTGCGTCAGAAGCTCAAATAATTTTTTAGTTTTTGCTTGACAAAAGTATCTCGCTGTAATATAATATCTATGTTGCCTATGGATGGGTTCCCGAGTGGTTAAAGGGAGCAGACTGTAAATCTGCCGCGTTTCGCTTCGTTGGTTCGAATCCAACCCCATCCACCAACTTAACATCGCGGGGTGGAGCAGTTGGTAGCTCGTCGGGCTCATAACCCGAAGGTCGGTGGTTCAAGTCCGCCCCCCGCAACCAACTTTATATGCTGATGTAGCTCAGTCGGCAGAGCGTATCCTTGGTAAGGATAAGGTCACCAGTTCAATCCTGGTCATCAGCTCCAAATGGCGGCGTAGCTCAGTTGGCTAGAGCATGCGGTTCATACCCGCAGTGTCCGCGGTTCGAATCCGTGCGCCGCCACCAACTGCAATTTGAGACTTCCAAGAAATTGGGAGTCTTTTTTGTTGTCTGCAACAGGTAAATGGAATATAAAACATTCTGCTTCGTATCATGTAGAATTTCTTATTAGCTCTAAAAAATTCACGTAAAAATAAATTTCAACAGTTTTCATACTTTTCTTGACTTGGCAATCTTTAAATGATATACTTGTAAACAGTATTGATTCTGAAAACGTATAGAGATACAAAAAATATATATGTCTGAATAGACATATATGTAAATGACTGGTTTTGGCTATGGCAGAGTTTGCCGAATTTTAATCTGTCATAGCTGTGATTGGTATATATTTTAAGGAGTGGTATGAGTATGCAGAAAAAAGAACTATCTAAGTTAGTCCTGACAACCCTGTTGACCGGTAGTGTACTGTGGGGGGGGACTGCATTTGCTGCTGAGGAGAATTTACAGGAATTTTCCTTGGACACCATGGTTGTTACCGCAACCAGAACGGCAATGACAGTTAAGGAAACCCCTTCGACCGTAGAGATTGTTGACAGCAAAAAGCTGGAGCAGACACAGGCTAAAACCCTGCATGATGCCTTAAAAGGTGCTTTGGGCGTCAACGTATTCAACGATTTCCAAGGACGCAGCAATGTCAGCATTCGCGGCAGTGAATCCCGTCACGTATTGATTATGGTTGACGGCAAACGTTTAGGCGGCGAGGCTGCTTACAACTCTGCTAATGCATGGGACGTAGACCGTATCCGCATGGAGGACGTTGAAAGAGTTGAAATTATCCGCGGACCTGCTGGCGCACTGTATGGCAGTGATGCTATGGGTGGTGTTATTAACGTTGTTACAAAAACTCCGAATAAGACTATTGCGTCTATTAACTATGAATATGGCTGGTATGAAAACGGTAAGGGCGCTGGCTATAAGAGCAATCTTTATTTGCAGGGAGCGGAGAAGAATTACTCTTATAAAATTAATGCGGGCCTGAATAATAGCAGACCTTATGATGTATTAAATCCTAGTGATAAAGCACCTACTGGTTCTTATGCTGATTATAATTTTTATGGTGAGGAACAGCCGTTATCAGTAAATGTTGGCTATACCTTTGATAATGGCAATAAACTGGGACTTGATTTTAGCAGGTTAAAAGAAAAAACTCAGCAAGCTGGTGCGCCAACCAGAACATTTATGAATAAACCAGGAACCCCTATAACTCCTATGACGCCATATCAAGATAAAATTAAAACAATCTATAACGATAATAAGCGTACTGACTATGCTATTACTTATCAGGGTTCTGACGATAAGCAGGACTGGATGTTCCGAGCTTATAAATCTGTTTTTGATAAGCATTACAAGAACCAGGATCTTAAACGTATGACGATGGGGGGAAGGCCAGGAGCTTGGAAGCTGGACGCTCCTAAGATTGATACTATCAAACGTACCCTGAGCGTTATTGAAGGCAAGGATACCTTTAACCTTAGTGATAAGAATAAGCTGACCGCTGGTTTTGAATATCGTAAGGATGAGAGCGAGGGTACACGCTTAAAGAAACCGAATACATCTTTGAGTGGTTCTAGTGCTCGTGACGCTTTTGATAAGGCAGCTATTAATTACATGGCAGCATATGTTCAAGACGAATTCAGACCGAATGATAAATGGCTGATTATTCCTTCCGTTCGTTTTGACCACAGTGATCAGTTCAGCAACAAGCTGACAAGTAACTTAGCTGCAACCTATAATGCCGCCGATGATGTACGTATCAAGGCAGTAGTTGGCCAGGGCTATAAAACTCCGACTGTAAACGATTTGTACATTTTCTGGGAAATGTATGCCAAAAATCCTGGTTCCGATGGTCAATTCTATGTTGGTAACCCTGATTTGAAGCCGGAAAAATCCTTGAGCTATGAATTATCTGTAGAAAAGGATTGGGGAGACAGATCTACAGTCCATTTTGGTTTATTCAGAAATGAAGTTAAGGATTTGATTGGCACCTACTGGACAGGTAAAATGACAGAAAATTATCCTGATATCTATCCCGGCGTTACAGGCGACAGGATTATGGCTTATGAAAATATTCCAGAAGCATTACTGCAGGGTGTGGAATTGTACGGTTCCCATAGAATCGGTAAGGATATTTATCTTAACGCCGGTTATACCTTCCTGGATGCTAAAGACAAAACAGCGGGAACTCGTCTGAAAGACAGAGCTAAGCATCAGGTAACATTTGGCGTTTCCTATCAGCCGGAAAATATTTATGCTTGGGATCTGAGCTTTGACCTTGTGTCTAATATCAACTATTATTTCAATAACGGTGATAAGAGTACTATGGGTAACTTCGTTTACGAAACCAAGGACTTCACCATTGCCAATATCATGGCTTCCAGACATCTCAACAAGGATACCAAGATTTATCTGGGCATTGACAACATCAGCAACCACCAGAACTTTGGTCCTTATTCTGACGGTAATCTTGGCCGTATGTACAGAGTTGGCATGGAATACAAATTCTAAACATAACCGGTAAAGCAAAATAACAAATAAAGCAGGCTCTGTGGCCTGCTTTGTTTGTCTAAGAGGAATTATTATGCGAAAAGTTTTCACTTTAATTTTTACAGTTCTTATGGTATGCTTATGTATAAGCGGTTGCACACCGCTAACCGGCAGCTCCGGTTCAGGCTCCGCAATAAAAATCACCGATGATAACCAACGTATTGTTACTCTGAAGAAGGCTCCCGAAAGAATCGTTGTTTTATCGCCGTCTTTTTTAGAGCTGGTGCAGGCTGTAGACGGCAAGGTTGTCGGCCGTGCCAAAACACAGGTAGGCAAGGTGCCCGCTTTTGCCAAGGATGCTGCCGAGGTAGGCTTTATCTTTAATATCAATGTAGAAAAAATCGTGGAGCTGAAGCCTGATCTGGTAATTGCTTACAAGGGCATGCACGAACGTTATCTGCATACATTGGAATCCAACAATATTCCAGTTGTTGTGCTGAATCTGAAATCCTATGAGGATGTTAAGCACAGCATGCTCACCATTGGCAAAATAATGCGTAAGGATGATAAGGCGCAGAAGGTTGTGGCAAATCTCGATAAGGATATCAATGCTACAGTAAGCAAGCTGCCTAAAAGCGAGCGTAGCGTAGCGATTCTGCATACCACCAGCATGGGTATTACTATGGAAAAGGAAACCAGTATTGCCGGCTGCTGTGCCAAAATGCTTAAATTACGCAACGTAGTACAGGGCGAAACCAAGCCTGTCAGCGGACCGATGGGAACTCAGCCTGACAAGGCTCCCTACAGCTTAGAGGATTTGCTGGAGAAAAATCCGCAGGTAATTTTTATCACCTCTATGGGTGCGCCCAGAGATAGTGATGGCAATCCTAAGCTGGAGATTATGAGCAACCCGGCGTGGAATTCCATCGATGCGGTAAAAAATAAGCAGGTATTTTTCCTGCCGGACGATTTGTTCCTGCTCAATCCTGGCTTGGAATATCCTAAGGCAGTACGCTACATGGCAGCTAAAATGTATCCTGATGCAGTAAAGGAGTAGGCTGATGATTGATTATGCAAAAAATATTCAGGCGTTTTATGAGCGCGATGATTATAAGGCTCTTGCCGGCCAGCCGGGGGCTACTGCTGTGGAAGCAAGCTTCAAAGATCTGACCTATGTTCCGCGCAAGACCAAACCGTTGCCGGGGATGATGGCCGGGACGATGCTGCAGGAGTTTGCTTTGCAGCCGCAGCAGCCGACGGCGCTGTATCTGCATATTCCGTTCTGCAATCTGCGCTGCTCCTACTGCAGCTTTTACCGCAATCCCTTTGAGGCGGAGCAGGTGGAAGAATATGTGCAGGCGCTGTTGGCAGAGCTGGATTTTCTGCAGCAGCAGGGCGTTTTTGCTAAGCAAAGACCGGAAGCGGTATTCTTTGGCGGCGGTACACCGTCCGTGCTGAATCCTGTGCAAATCAGCGCACTGCTGAACAAAATTCACAGTGCTGCCAGTCTGGCGGATGACTGCGAGGTAACCTTTGAAAGCAGTATTTATGATTTGTCTGCGGATAAGCTCGCTGCCTGCATTGCCGGCGGCGTGAATCGCTTCAGCTTTGGTGTGCAGGCCTTTGATACGCATTTGCGCCGCTCCTTAGGCAGGCTTAATGCCAAGGAAGAGGTAACGGCCAAGCTCGAAGAGGTGGCAGCCAAAGACGTAAAGGTCATCATCGACCTGATTTACGGCCTGAACAGCCAAACGCAGGCAATGCTGCTGGACGATATCAGAACGGCGCTGGCCTGCGGTGTGAGCGGCATGGATTTGTACAAGCTGCAGATTATGCCGAAATCTCCCTTAGGTCAGGCGATTGCTAAGGGCAATATTAAATATGAATATAACGACAGAATGCTGGCGGAAATGTTCGTCGCTGCCGATGCGCTGCTCGCAGAGCAGGGAGCAAAGGCGCTGAGCTGCTGCCACTGGGCAATGCGCGAGGATGAACGCAGCGGCTACAATACGCTGGTGAAGAGCGGTGCCAACATCATTACCTGCGGTGCGGCTTGCGGCGGTCACATGGGAATGTACAATTACATGAAGACTATGGACCGAAGCGATTATGTCAAAAAGGCTACGTCCGGGCAGTACGCCGTTATGGGCATGGGCAAGCATAACGAAAACTATCTGCTCCTCGAAAAGCTGTCCGGACAGTGTGATTCTGGCAGATTTGATTTTGCTTTGCTGAAGCAGTATAGCGATGCGGATTGGGAAAGCTTGCTTGCGCCGCTGTTGGAGCAGTGGGAGCTTTTGGACCTGCTTTACGCAGTGGATGGCAAGTATTACTTTACGGCGAAGGGAAAATATTACTATCGTCAGATGGACAGAGTGCTGCTGACAGCTGCGGAGTATGCGATTTACGGCAAACCGGGACTGATGGAGCAGGCCGGCCAGAAGATGATGGGCATTATGAAGAACATGAAATAAAAGGAGTGTACTACTATGCAGGACATTTTAATCGTTTATGACAGCAAAACCGGTAATACGGAAAAGGTTGCCAAGGCTTTGGCCGAGGCTGCAGGCGAACGTTGCGTGCTGGCGCAGGTTGATGCTGCTCCGGCTGCGGATGACTTCGCTGTTGTTGTGGTAGGCTACTGGGTTGACAAGGGAGCACCTAATGCGAAGATGAAAAAATATTTGGAGAATTTGCACGGTAAAAAGGTAGTGCTGTTCCAAACCTTGGGTGCAGACCCGGCGAGCGACCACGCTGTAAGCTCCCTGGTAAATGCAGGCGTATTAATGAACAAGGACTGCAAGGTACTGGGTACTTTATCTATCCGCGGTGCGATTGACCCGGCGCTGATTGCTATGATGCGCAAGATGCCGGCAGGCAGCCCGCACAGCCCCAGTCCCGAGAGCGAAGCCCGTTGGGCTGCTGCAGCCAGCCATCCGGATGCAGAGGATCTGGCAAAGGCTAAGAGCTTCATGCAGAGCTTTTTGGCTATGTATGACAAGTTTTTGAAGATGATGTAAGAGCAGTCCTTCATATAAGAACAGTGCTTTATAATGCGCAGTCACAGTTTGGCTGCTCGTGGGCAAGGATAAGCCTAAGCGTCAGGTTATCAAGGGCGAAATTACCGCTCCCATCAACCTGCCGGATGCCTGCCGCTTTATGAAGCGCTGCGACTGCCCTGTTGCCGGCGTTTGCGATAAAGGCAATCCGGTATTGCGCGAGGTTGAGCCGCAGCATTTTGTGGCCTGCTCCTGCGTAAAATAATTAAAAAAAATAAATCGACTTCCTAAAGCTGAAATGTTGGTTTTGGGAGGTCGATTTTTTGTTTATTTAAGTGTTGGGAGTTTTTCTTGTTAAGCGGTTTCTTTTTTTGCTTGCGCTTATACTTAAATTTTAAATTTTATAGTGCTTTGTGATATAATAATATTATGTGAAACAAAAATAATGGTTAAATGAAAGTGAGGCGAGAGGTGTGCTGATGAATACAACGGAGTATCTCTCCATTATTGAAAATATTAAGCGTGAAATAAATGCTGCGCAATATCGTGCTGCGCTTCATGTGAATGCAGATATGCTGCTGCTTTATTATGATATTGGTTGTGTTATTAATGAGCATAAAACCTGGGGAAGCAAGTTTATTGATAATCTTGCTGCTGATATTCGCTTGGCATTTCCGAAAAGCAAAGGTTACTCCGTCCGTAATCTTAAGTATATGGCAAAGTTTGCTGAAACTTATCCGGAACGAGAATTTGTGCAACAGGTTGTTGCACAAATTCCTTGGGGGCATAATATAGTTATTCTGGATAAAGTAAATAATTTGGAAGAACGAAAATGGTACATCAAAAATTCAGCACAAAATGGTTGGTCACGTAATGTGCTAGTACATCAGATTGAAAGCAGTTTGTATCAGCGACAGGTTTTAGCAGAGAAAGTTTCTAATTTTGAAAATCGTTTACCGTCTCCACAAAGCGAATTAGCCGCACAGACCATGAAGGATCCCTACGTATTTGACTTTATTACTTTCAAAGAGGATATGCTGGAACGAGATGTTGAACAAGCTCTTGTTCGAGATGTTACCAGACTGCTTTTGGAGCTTGGAACAGGATTTGCGTTTTTGGGAAATCAATACCATCTGAATGTAGGCGGTGATGATTTTTATATTGATTTGTTGTTTTATAATATCAATTTACGCTGTTATGTAGTTATAGAACTGAAAACAGGTGATTTCAAGCCTGAATATGCAGGAAAGCTGAACTTCTACCTCTCCGCAGTAGATGGCATTTTGAAAAAGGAGCAGGATAATCCGTCTATAGGCTTGCTTCTGTGTAAGAGCAAGAACAACGTTGTTGCAGAATATTCCCTAAAGGATATGTCAAAACCTATTGGTGTAAGCGAGTACAAAATAACCAGCAGTTTGCCGGATAATTTGGAAAAGCAGTTGCCTTCTATCGAGGATATTCAGAAGCGAATCCAATAAAGTGGCCTGCTCCTGCGTAAAATAATTTATATTGAAAAAATTAATCGCCCTCTGAAAAGCTGATTTCAGGGGGCGGTTTTGTCGTGCGCCCAGCATGGGCGATAACTAGGTGGTGAAAGTCCACTACGCGCTCGGTAGCAGGAAGCGTTAGCCGAAGGCAAGGGTGTCCATCGTGAGGTGGAATCTGAAGGAAGCCGGATGCTGTTGCGGAAAATCGACAGCGGGCAAAGTTCTGAGCCGACGAACAGAAACCTTATATAAGGCTGAATTAGAGTGGATAAGTCTGCGGCACAAGATGAAGTCCAATGCTACCCGAACTCTATACAGTAAATAAGGCGGCTACATGGAATGAAAGTTATCGTTCTTACCTGGGGAGGTCTCACAGACGTAAAGTAGGAAATCCGAAATACGGAGTAAAGCTTGCTGTGAGAAGTCAGCAGAGGTCATAGTACCGTTTTTTTTACGGGAAGGACTGAACAAATACCGGTCTTGAGTAACTGGAGAAAGGAGTCCAACACAATGAAAGCAGAATACCGAAAGGACTGCCTGCAAAGGGATAGCGTGGAACGCGAAGGGTATGCAGGAGTGCCGAGTGTTGGAACTCGGGACAACAGAGAAAGAGACAATGCAACGCAGGATTTACTGCGAGAAATTCTTCGGGGTAGAAATTTACTCGAAGCAATGAAAAGAGTCAAAGGCAACAAGGGAGCTGCGGGAATTGATGGAATGACTGTCGATGAACTGGAACCTTGGTGCACTGAACATGGTCGAGAACTTGTGTCTGACATATGGTTTGGAAGATATAAACCAAACCCAGTAAGACGCAAGGAAATCCCAAAAGCAGACGGAGGAGTGCGAAAGCTTGGCATACCAACTGTTATAGACAGAATGGTACAGCAGGCGATAGCACAGGTACTGCAACCGATGTATGAAGGAACTTTCTGCAAAGGAAGCTACGGCTACCGAGTAGGAAGAAGTGCACAACAGGCAATGGAAAGCGTGAAAGAATATGCGGAAAAGGGCTACCAATACGTAGTAGAAGTAGATTTATCCAAGTATTTCGACACGCTGAACCATGACTTACTGCTCAACATACTTCGCAGAAAGATAAAAGATAAGAGGCTGATAGAGCTAATCAAGAAATTCCTCAAAAGCGGAGTCATGGACAACGGAGTAATAGTAAAGACAGAAGAAGGTTCGCCGCAAGGCGGGCCGTTGTCGCCACTATTGGCCAATATTTACCTGAACGAGTTCGACCAAGAAATGTCAAGACGAGGAGCAAATATTGTAAGGTATGCAGATGACATTATAGTCGAAGCAAAGAGCAAAAGAGCAGCGAAAAGACTGCTGGAATCCAGCAGAAAATATCTTGAAGATAAGCTCAAGCTAAAGTTGAACATGGAAAAGAGCAAAGTAGTAAGCGTATACTCACCAAAGTTCAAGTTCTTAGGATTTACGCTAGGCAAGAACAAAACAGAAGTAATGATAAGAGTACACAAACAATCCTTGATGAAAGCCAAAGCAAAATTAAAAGAGCTGACAGCTAGAAATCAAGGAAGAAATATACGTGTAGTGATGAACAAGGTAAAAGTATATGTAAGCGGTTGGCTGAACTATTACTGCATAGCAAGTATAAGACGCAAAATGCAGGAATGGGATGAATGGTTGCGAAGAAGATACCGTCAATATATATGGAAACAATGGAAGAAACCTAAAGCAAGGGTTACCAACCTAAAGAAGTTAGGGATACCAGAGGAGTATGCATATATGTGGGGAAATGCACGACTAGGTTATTGGTGAGTAGCAGGAAGTGTAATACTTAATAGGTCAATAACAAAAGAAAAGCTCGTAAAAGCAGGCTATTATGAACTAGCGGGCAATTACGAGCTTAAAAGACTTAAGCATTATGGTATTTGAACCGCCGTGTACCGAACGGTACGCACGGTGGTGTGAGAGGTCGGTAGGTAAATTAATTACCTACCTCCTACTCGATTAATATTTGTTACTTTCGTCCAATTATATACCAATTTTGGACGAAAGGTTAAGGAGTTGGATGAATAGAGGCGGTTTTTCCCTTATCCTATTGGTGATTCCCTTATTTTATGGTACAATTTAAGGGAATGGAAGGAGGAGTAAGGGAATGAGAAGCTTTAACTACTCGATAATTAGAGAACAAAAATGGGATTCAGAAATTTTGAGCTTGATAGCTGCAATTTATAAAGAGGCAGGTAAACAGGAGCTTTTTGTAAAGCAACGGCCAGAAGAGCTTAATAAGCTGGTAGAAATAGCAAAAATTCAAAGTACGGAAGCGTCTAATGCGATTGAGGGCATTGTTACGACTAGCACTAGAATACGTGAGCTTGTAAACGAGAAAACAACACCGAGAAATCGTGATGAGCAGGAAATTGCCGGCTATCGTGATGTATTAAATATAATACATGAGAATTTCGATGTTATACCCATCTCCAAAAACTATATTTTACAGCTTCATAAAATTTTGTACAACCATATGAATAACCAATTTGCAGGGAGAACTAAGAGCGTGCAAAATTACATCAGTGCTACTTACCCGGATGGTAGTACTAAGATTTTATTTACACCGCTTGCTCCTTACGAAACACCGGAAGCGCTTGAGCGTATCTGTGAAGAATATAATAGAGTAATAGGTAATTTGGAGTTAGAGCCACTTATTGCTATACCTGTTTTTATTCATGATTTTTTATGCATTCATCCATTTAATGATGGTAATGGAAGAATGAGCCGTTTGCTTACAACCTTACTTTTGTATAGAAATGGTTTTTATGTAGGCAAATATATTTCGTTGGAAGCCAAAATTGCTAAGAATAAGGATTTGTATTATGAGGCTTTGGCTGATTCGCAAGTAGGCTGGCATGAGGGTAAGGAAGATGCTATACCATTTGTAAAATATATTTTGGGGATAATTCTTGCTGCTTATAAAGACTTTGAAGAACGTATGACTATCATTGAGCCTAAGCTTTCTGCGCTGGAAATGGTACGTAGAGCAAGTGAAAATAAAATCGGACGCTTTAATAAGCAGGATATTCGTGAGCTTTGTTCTACGCTTAGCGATAGCTCTATTGAAGCTGCTCTGCGTAAGCTGGTGCTTTCTGGTGAATTGCAAAAAGAAGGCAAGGGGAAAAGCACTTGCTATTTTAGAGTTAAATAGGGTCATATCTGAACTGCCCTCTGAAAAGTTAATTTCAAGAGGCGGTTGTTATTATATTTGCTGGTTTCATCCAAATAGATGATGGTTTTGGACGAAAAGCAAATAGGCTGGATGAAAGAAGAAAATAATAAATCGTTTTACCCCTCTTTATCTTTTGCTCAAAAAGTGCTATAATAAACATCAAATTGAATCGACCCCTGATAACACGATGAACAAGCAAGTAGGCTTAAGGCTGTGTTTAAGAGAGCGAAGTCACCGGCTGTAAGCTTCGCACACAAAATTATGCTGAAGTTCCCTTGGGAGTGTCCTTCCTGAAGGCCGTATGGCTGTGTAGGGTGGGCGTAAGGCTGCGTTAAAGCTTGCAAATGAAGGAACAAATTTGGGTGGTACCGCGAAGTTTTTCGCCCCTGTAAACTTATCAGTTTTGCAGGGGCGTTTTCTTATTTTTGGCTGACAGCTGATAAAGCATCATCTGCTGCAGAAACAGCTTCTTGCACCAAAGGTATTAGCACGACCAACGATTTATCCAATTCGCATTAGCTCATGATAAATCGGGTCTTTGCGTCACGTACCTCTGGTACGCCTGCGTCACGTTTCTTTGTATCTGATACTTTCTAAGCCGTCCAATGAAGAAAGGATGAAATCAATGAAAGAAAAATTAGAAGCATTAAAAGCACAGGCTTTAGAAGAGCTTGCTGCCGTAACTTCTCTTGATGCGCTCAAGGACCTGCGCGTCAAATATCTGGGCAAAAAAGGCCCGATGACCGAAATCCTGCGCGGCATGGGCAAGCTGCCTGCCGAAGAGCGTCCGAAAATCGGCCAGATTGTTAACGAAATCAAGGCTGAGCTGGAAGGCAAAATCAACGAAGCAACCGCCGTTCTGGAGAAAAAGGCGCTGGCAGACAAGCTCGCTAACGAGCAGGTTGATATTACTTTGCCGGGACGCAAGCCGAAAACAGGTCATCTGCATCCTGTAACACTGACCATGCGTGAGATTAAGAAAATCTTCATGCGTATGGGCTTTGACGTTTGCGACGGTCCGGAAATCGAGGACGTATACCACAACTTCACCGCACTGAACCTGCCTCCTGATCATCCGGCACTGGATATGCAGGATTCCTTCTATATCACCGAAAACTATCTGCTGCGCACCCAAACATCCGGCGTGCAGGCACGTACCCTGGAAAGCAAGGAGCCTAACACTCCGATTCGCATGATTTGCCCCGGTACCGTTTACCGCTGTGACTACGACGCAACCCATTCCCCGATGTTCCATCAGGTAGAAGGCCTGGTTGTAGACAAAAACATCAGCCTGGCAGATTTGAAGGGCACTCTGGAGCTGTTCTGTAAGCAAATGTTTGGCGATGATGTTAAGGTTCGCCTGCGTCCTTCCTACTTCCCATTTACCGAGCCTTCCGTAGAAGTGGACGTATCCTGCCCGATTTGCCATGCTAAGGGCGGCGGCTGCCATGTCTGCAAGGACAGCGGCTGGCTGGAAATCCTCGGCGCCGGTGTTGTACATCCCAACGTATTGCGCATGAGCGGTTATGATCCTGAGAAAATGACCGGTTTTGCCTTTGGTCTTGGCGTTGAACGTATCGCTATGCTGAAATATGGCATTGACGATTTGCGCCTGTTCTTCGAAAACGACCAACGCTTCATCAGTCAATTCAAATAAGGAGGATCAATCATGCTTGCATCTTTAGAATGGTTAAAACAATATGTAGATATTAACATCTCCGTTGCGGAGCTGTGCGATAAAATTACCCGTGTCGGCCTGGAGGTTGACACTGTAGAAAAATTAGGCGAAGGCCTGGAGGGCGTTGTTACCGGTAAGGTTATGGAAATCCACCGTCACCCGGACAGCGACCATCTGTGGGTTTGCATGCTGGATTACGGCCAAGGCGGCGAACCGGTGCAGATTCTTACCGGCGCGCAAAACGTACATCAATATGACATTGTGCCTGTTGCCGTAGTTGGCAGCGTACTGCCTCCGAGTGAGCGCAACCCGCAAGGCCTGAAGCTGAAAAAAGCTAAAATGCGCGGTCTTGATTCCTTCGGCATGCTGTGCAGTGCCGATGAGCTGGGTATTGAATCCAAGCTGCTGCTGCCGGAGCAAAGAAACGGCATCTTCATTCTGCCGGAAAACACTCCGATTGGCGTAGACATCAAAACCGTTTTAGGCTTGGATGATACCGTTATCGATATCGACCTGACCAGCAACCGTGCCGATTGCTTCAGCATTATCGGTCTGGCGCGTGAAATCAGCGCTATTACCGGCTGCCCGCTGAAAATGCCCGCTATGGACGTTAAGGAAGCTGCCGCAGGCAAGGCAAGCGATTATGTAAACGTAAAAATTGACGCACCGGAGCTGTGCTCCCGCTTTGCTACCCGTGTGCTGAAGGATATCAAAATCATGCCTTCTCCCGAATGGATGCAGCGCCGTCTGCGTGCCTGCGGCGTGCGCCCCATCAGCAACGTAGTTGACGTTACCAACTATGTAATGCTGGAGCTGGGCCAGCCGATGCATGCTTATGATGCAGACAAGGTTGCAGGCCACACTCTGATTGTGCGCCGTGCTCAAGAAGGCGAAAAGCTCGTTACCCTCGACGGCAAGGAGCGTGAGCTGACCTCTGCAATGATTACCATCGGTGATGCCGAAAAGGCTGCCGGTCTGGGCGGTGTTATGGGTGGCCTTCTGACCGAGGTTACCGACGAAACCAAGAACGTTATTCTGGAGGCTGCTTCCTTCCACGGTCCGTCTATCCGCCGCACCTCCCGTGCGCTGGGCCTGCGCAGTGAAGCCAGCGGCCGCTTTGAGCGCGGTGTAGATACCATCCGCGACCATGATGCACTGAACCGTGCTGCTCACTTGCTGGAAGAAATGGGTGCCTGCGAAACCTTCAGCGGTATCGTGGAGGCTTATCCCGAAGAGCTGAAGCCGGCAGTAATCACCACTACCGCAGCAAAGATTAACGGTCGCATCGGCGTAAACATCGCTGAGGAAGAAATGGTTGCTATTCTGAGCAAATTGGGCTTCGGTGTAGAAGCAAAGGACGGCGAGCTGCTGATTACCGCTCCTACCTGGCGCCGTGATATTGACTGCGATGCCGATATCAGCGAAGAAATTGCGCGTATGCATGGCTATGATTTCATCGAAAGCCATCAGCCGGAGCTGACCATCACCCAAGGCAGCCAGTCTGTGCTGGACGATGTTAAGGATGACGTACAGGATTACATGGTAGGCGCAGGCCTGAGCGAGATGATGACCTATAGCTTCATTAAGGCCAACGCTTATGATAAAATGCTGTTGCCGGCAGATGATGCACGCCGTAACTGCATCGAGCTGCTGAACCCGATTACCGACGCCTTCTCCGTAATGCGCACCACTATGGTTCCGAGCGCACTGCAGACTGCCTCCTTCAACCTGCGCAACCACAACAGCAGTGTTGCCCTGTTTGAAATCGGCCGTATCTTCCTGCCGAAGGCGTTGCCGCTGAACGAGGATCCCGCAGAGCGTCAGCTGCTGACCGCAGTACTGAGCGGCAGCCGCAAGGCACTCAACTGGTGCGACGATAAAGGCAGCGTTGACTTCTATGATATGAAGGGCATCGTTGAAGGACTGCTGGAAGCAATGCAGGTGAGCGATTACACCATGACTCGCAGCCAACAGCCGTACCTGCATCCGGGCAAGAGCTGTGACATCGTTGTCAATGGCGAGGTTATCGGCTCCTTCGGCGAGGTGCACCCGGTAGTTCAGGAAAACTTTGAGCTGGATCAGGTTACCTACGTGCTGGAAATGGCCGTAGAGCCGTTGGTAGCAAGCGCAACCGCTGTACCGCAATACAAGCATCTGCCCAAGTTCCCGAGCATGAGCCGTGATATTGCCGTTGTTGTTCCGGCAGAGGTAACCAACGCTGAGCTGGAGCAGGTTATCCGTGCGCATGCAGGCGAGCTGCTGCAGGGTGTGCGTGTATTCGATATCTACACCGGCAAGCAGGTTGCTGCAGGCTGCAAATCCATGGCCTTCAACCTGACCTATCAGGCTGCAGACCGCACTCTGACCGACGCTGAGGTTGATGCTTCTATGAAGAAGGTTATCGCTGAGGTTGCCGAAGCATATAAGGCTAAGCTGAGAGATTAATCACGTTAAAAATATATAGCTGAGCTGTTTTATACAAGGGCTCGCTGCCGCAATTAACGGTGGCGAGTCTTTTGTATTTGTACAAAAATTCCGTTATATAATATCTGCTTTACAAAATCCTATCGATGTACTATGATAATAGTGAAAACAATATTTTTTATTGAGGGGGTTTTAATATGTACAAATTATGGAATATGTTAGCAGAAATGAAATCAGATGCTTATGAATGGGTGGAGCTTTCCCACTCTATGAACAATGACAGCCCGGTGTGGAGCGGGATTCCCGAAGGCTCCGTAGAGGTTAGCAAGACGGTGTTTGATTGGGGCAACCCGATGCTGGAATGTTTGATTCAGACCTTCAAGTTTCCCGGACAATACGGCACACACATTGACTTTCCCGGTCATTTTGTTAAGGATATGCCTTTGTCCGAAGCGTTTGGCGCGCAGCAGATGCTGTTTCCCTTGTGCGTGATTGATATTACCGCCAAGGTTGCGGAGGATGTGCATTACGCCGTAACGGTGAAGGATATCAAGGCCTATGAAGCGGAATACGGAGCGATTCCCGACGGCGCCTTTGTGGCATTGCGCACCGACTGGTATAAAAATTGGCCGGATATGGATAAGCTGAGCGGTATTGCTGACGATGGCAGCGAAAACTTCCCCGGCTGGTCCTTGCCGGCGCTGCAATATATTTATGAAGAGCGCAATGCTGCAGCCAATGGCCACGAAACGCTGGACACTGATGCTTCGGCAGAGGCTGCCAAGGCAGGAGATTTGGCGTGCGAGCGCTATGTGCTGGGCAAGGGCAAGCTGCAGATTGAAGTGCTGCAGAATCTGGACCGCGTGGCACCTGCGGGAGCATTGCTTGTTGCGGCTTGGCCGCGTATTGAAGGAGCGACCGGCTTGCCGGCGCGCGTCTTGGCGATTACTCCGAAAAAATAAAAAATTTGCAAGTGTTAAACTGACAGATTAAAAATGAGGCGTACATATGACTTGCGAGTATGTACGCTTTTTATGTGCGTGAAAAGTAATGAAGCAAGCAGGAGAAATTACCGATTACTGGAGAGAAGAAAGAGAGAAATGTGTGCGAAAGCTGAGTTTGCTTTTACACCAAGCTTGTGGAATTTTGATTACAATAAATGGTCTTAATTTGTATTATGAGGCGAAAAAGGGTAAGGGTTTAAAATAAATCTGACAAAAGCCAAAAGAATGAATTTAAACTCTCAGGCTAAAGACCTCTGTGTATACATAAAATTTTCTGTATATTTACTTGCAATGTTGATAATGAAAGTGGTATAATGAATTCAGGTAAACTTCAAAATTAGATGCCTTGACTAATTTTGTTGTATTTATTAAAATTTAATGAAAAGAAGGGTTACTTATGAAAAAGATGTTGGCAAAAGCTGTAGCACTTAGCTTAGTATTGGGTGGCGTTGGCTTTGTTGCAAATGATGCATTTGCTGCCACTACCGATCAATTAGAGAAACAAATCCAGCAAGAAGCAAGTTACCGATATATTGGTGATCTTGACTTGCAGACGAATATTGACAAAGAAGCAAAAGCACGCGAAAATGCTGACAACGAACTTGGCAAAAATATCAATGCAAATAAAGATAACATTACCAAAGAAACAAGTGATCGCGCAGAAGCTGACAGCAAACTGAGCGACAGAATCGATGCTAACCAAAAAGCAATTGATAAAGAAGTAAAAGATCGTCAAGACGCAATTAAGCAAGAAAGAAATGCACGTACAGTTGCTGAATTAAACTTGGGTGAACAGATTACCGATGAGAAAAATGCTCGCGCAGAAGCTGACAACAAACTGAGCGAAGCAATTAAAACTGAAGAAAAAGCTCGTAAATATGACAGCTTAATCTTAGATGATAAGATTACCCAAGAGAAAAATGCACGCATTGATGCTGATAAAGCAGAAGCAGCAGCTCGTAAAGATGCTGACAATGCACTGAGAACAGACCTTAATCAAGAAACTATTGACAGGGTAGATGCAGATAATCGTTTGCAAACCGCAATCGATCAAAAAGCTGACAAGACCACTGTAGCAGAAAACACTGCAGCAATTGAGTCTAACAAATCTGCAATCGCTCAAGAGAAAAAAGATCGTGACCATGCAGACCAAAAACTGCAAAATCAAATCACTATCAACAAAGGTCAAATCGAAAACGAAGCAACCAACCGTGCTAATGAAGACAAGAAATTGAACGCTAAAATCGATGCTGAAACCGATGCTCGCAAAGATGCTGACAGCAAACTGAGCGACAGAATCAACCAAAATGCAGCAGATATCACTCAAGAAGCACTTGACAGAGCAAAAGAAGATAATCGTTTACAAAACGAAATCAATCAAAAAGCTGACAAGACCACTGTAGCAGAAAACACTGCAGCAATTGAGTCTAACAAAGCTGCAATCGCTCAAGAGAAAAAAGATCGTGACCATGCAGACCAAAAACTGCAAGATCAAATCACTATCAACAAAGGTCAAATCGAAAACGAAGCAACCAACCGTGCTAATGAAGACAAACGCATCGAAGCTAAATTTGATGGCGAAGTTTCCCGTCTGGATGGCAGAATCGACAAACTGGATGCTAACGTAGAAAAAGTTGGCGCTATGGCTGCTGCTATCGCTAACCTGCATACCATGGGTTATGATCCGGAAGCTCCGACCGAAATCGCTGTAGGCGTTGGCCAATACCGCGACAAGACCGGTCTGGCTCTGGGTGCATTCCACTATCCTAACCGCGACTTCATGCTGAGCTTCAACGTATCCACCGCTGGCGACGAATTCATGGGCGGCATTGGTGCAACCTGGAGATTCGGCCGTAAATCTCCGGAAGAACTGCGTCAAGCTGAAGCTGAAAAAGCTGCAAAAGCAAAACTGGCTAAAGCAGAAGCTGCTAAAAAAGCTGCAAAAGACGCTCGCGTAGCTGCTCAACAAAAGAGACATGCAGAAATGCTGGCTGCTCGCACCGGTAAATAATTAATTTTAAAGAATTAATTTAAAATCCACTAATCATCAAGAGGGCAAGGGTGACTTTGCCCTCTTTTTGTTATATAATGGATATAATAAAACTGTTGATTATGCGAGGTGCAAAAAATGCGTTACATTAAGCTTTTGATAATGCTGATATTATTGAGTATTGCTGCCGTAGGCAACTGCCAGAACCTGCAGAAGGCAGGCGAAACCGATGTCGGTACACTTTATGTGAATGTTGATTCGGTGCAGAGCCTGAGCAAAAGCGGACAGCTGTATCTGGCCGTGTTTGCGGAGGAGCAGTTCACAGACGCTGAATTTTTAAAGTCACTGCGCGAGGATGAATCGCTGCAGAATGCTGTAAGTGCCATGTATTTATACCTTTTCAATAACAATGGTACGGAATATACCGTAGCGGCACATTATATAATTGATAAAGACGGCAATGTGTGCCTTGATATGGGCGGTGAAACCGCAGTGCAGCAAACAAAGGGCAAAAAGGAAATGCTTAATGTATATACCAAGGCCTTGGATGCATTAAACAAAAAGGCACAGCAAAGTAAATGGCTGCGCAAATAAAAGCCTGCCGCAGAACCCGGACTGCGTGGCACCTGCGGGAGCATTGCTTGTTGCGGTTGAGCGTTCGTGCCGGAGGTTAAAGAAAAAAATTTATACACTTTAAACTGACAGATTAAGAAAGAAGCGTACATACGACTTGCAAGTATGTACGCTTTTTTATTGGCGTGATATAATAAATATATCAGTAAACGAAGCTGCTGATTTATAAAAGAAAAGGGAAGTAAGATACATATGCGTAAATTAAAGCTTGTTTTTCAGATTATTGTAGCCTTTATCGTGGCGCTGGCAGCGTACAGCGGCCTTTATCAGCCAAACGCCGAAAGCGTGCGTGCGGCGGTAAAAAATAACCTGCCGCAGAGCATGCAGCAAAAGCAGGACACAGGCACAGCGCAGGGCAGACTGCGTATCAGCGTGCTGGATGTGGGGCAGGCGGATGCGATTTTGCTGCAGGACGGCAAGCGTAATATCATGATTGACGTGGGCAACGACGTTAAGGACAAGGTGGGCGACAGCGGCGGCAGGCAGGCGCTGATTAAGGCGCTGGATAAGGCTGGCGTCAGCAAGATTAAGACAGTTTTTGTGACACACCATCACCGTGACCACATGGGTAATATCATGTATGTGCGCGGCAAATACGGCGTCAGCAATATTTATGACAGCGGGTATGTGAACAACGGCTATAAAGCGTCCGTGGCGCTGAACAGTGATTTGCGCGCCGGCAGGTATAACGGACAGGCGCTGAAGGCCGGGGATACGATTAAGATTGATAAAAATTATTATATCGAGGTGCTGGCGCCGGGAGATTTCCTCAGCAAAAAGGACCTGAAGAATATGAATAATACCAGCCTGGTGCTGATGCTGCATTACGGTAGCTTTAAGATGCTGCTGACGGGTGATGCGGAGGCGCCGGTGGAGGATGCACTGCAGCAAAAATACGGCACTGCGCTGCAGGCGGACGTGCTGAAGGTGGGCCATCACGGCAGCAAAACATCGTCCTATTGGCCGTTCATTAGCAAGGTTAAGCCTAAATATGCACTCATCAGCTGCGGTGATTTTTCGATTTACAAGCATCCGAACAAGAACGTGGTGGGCAGCTTAACGCATCTTGGCGCGAAGGTGCTGACTACGCATGATCATGGCACGCTGACGGTGATAACGGACGGCAAGAGCTTTGATGTTATGACGGAGCGGTAGAAGGTTGCCTAAGTAGAAGATGTGGGGTAGAATAGGGAGTAGAAATTCTTTACAAATAACAAGATAATAGATAAATGAGTTTGAAAGGTGTGTTTGTGATGAAGAAAATATTGTGTTTGTTGGTTTTACTACTGTCGCTGACTGCAACGTGTGCAGCCTTTAATCCGCCGCAGCCGCCGAGATGGTATTGGATAGGTTCTGATGCACATTACGGGGCGTGGATTGATACGGCAACGGCTAGATTTTATATAGGTAGTAAAGAGTATGGGCATAGTAATCATCAATGTGCGCTTGTATGGGTGGAATGGTATAACGCAGATAAAGATGAATATCTTATTTCGCATGATGAATATGATCTTGACTGCAGAATGAGTAGAACACTGCATGCTACGTTTTATAATAGTCAAAATGAAGTTATTAATTCGTATAACAGAAGCTATGCTGATTTTGAGGATATTATTCCCGGTACTAATGGAGAAGCGGTATATGATGCAGTAGTGCTGCTGAAAGAAACAAGAGAGAATGCACGGAGGTTGTAATGATGAAGCATTATGAGGTAGTGGCAGCAGTAATTGAGCATGACGGCAAGATTTTGTGCATGCAGCGTAATAAAGGCAAATTTGATTATGTAAGCTATAAATTTGAGTTTCCTGGCGGTAAGGTAGAGGCCGGCGAAGAGCGTCATACTGCGCTGGAACGCGAGCTGCGTGAAGAAATGGATATGGATATCAGCATTTCTGAGGATGCGTATCTTATGACGGTGGAGCACACCTATCCGGATTTTGCGATTACTATGCATGTTTATCAAAAAGAGTGATGCTAAGGGCTCAGAGTTTTATTTTATGGGCGAAATGCTGCATAAGCAGAGCATCGGTACAACTATTACCGGCAATAAGGGCGAAAAGCTTTCTATTGTGCAAATGTTTTACGAAATGAAAACGCCGGTAGAGGCAAAGATTTATGATTATTTTGAAGACTAACTATAAAAAGTCAAGGGGGTAAAGATAAAAAACTTAAACCAAATAGATACATTGAATTTTTATTAGGTTAGTTGAAAAAACGCATGACAAATAAAGCATCGTTTACGGTGCTTTCAAAGACAGTATCAAATTAAGTAAAGTCAAGAAGCTTTCAGAAAAGCCTGCTTTGTTTTCTCAATGTGGAAAATCACCCTAACCAATTTCTTTACGGCATGAGATATAGCAACATAGTAATGCTTACCTTCAGCACGTTTTTTCGCTAAGTAATCTGCAAAAGTTTTGTCCCAATGGCATACAAGTTTCGCAGCATGAAACAATGCGTAACGCAAATAGCGTGAACCACGTTTTTCCATATGAGCATAGCAGTTATCAAGTTTACCGGATTGGTAGATAGAGGGAGAAAAGCCTGCATAAGCTAAAATCTTATCTGGAGAAGAAAAGCGGCTGAAATCGCCAATTTCCGAGATAATCATAGCTCCAATATTACGTCCGATTCCAGGTATTGTAGTGATAGGAGAAGCAATCTTATCCATCATTTT